>Ga0209573_1000206_pt1 | contig 148874 bp, 119 predicted proteins | sample TNRBio252014_DNA_FD_185870 | JGI IMG/M metagenome (GOLD analysis project Ga0209573, IMG submission 185870) | Wastewater treatment Type I Accumulibacter community from EBPR Bioreactor in Madison, WI, USA - TNR Reactor_6/25/2014_ DNA (SPAdes)... | ecosystem: Engineered > Bioreactor > EBPR >...
GGAATCTACTACATCACGGTGGCACTCGCCCCTTCAAACGTTTCGTGTACAGATGCCCTGGCGGGCATGACAATCTTTTCAGGTGAATTGCCGATTATCCTTTCCCATCCTTCTAAATTCCCCAAATCCTGGTTAAAAAATTCCAGGGCAGGCGATTGCCCGGGAATGCTTGTTTCGACTCCGCTCAACGACCGGCCCGGCCTGCTATGCCGGTCATTGAGCGGAGTCGAAATGACCGACTACCAGGCATGTTCGTTTCGACTCCGCTCAACGAGCGACCGCCGATTGCAAGCGGGATAGTTGAGGCTGTCTCATAAGTCAATTTTCGGAAAGGGTCGCCAAATATGATTTTTAAAAACTACTAAAATATCCTATGAATCCAAATTATTACCTGACGACATTGCGTATTTTTGCGAAATGCTCTGTCGCTTCATTTTCAAATTGACTTTTGAGACAGCCTCAATTGTCTCCGCAGTGCTTCGAAAAGATGACCTTTTGACAAAATCTCCCCCTCGCCAAGTCGCCCCCTCACCCCCTCTCAATACTCCGGCTGTACCGGCTTATTGCCCAGAATAGCCTCAATGCGGCTGTCTACCTCTGGGGTGAGCAGGGGCACTACCGTGAGTGACTCCAGCGTCTCCGCTAATTGGTGCACTTTCGAGGCGCCGAGGATTACCGTGCTCACCGCGGGGTTTTTCAGGCACCAGGCGATGGCCAGTTTAGCCAGCGAAGTGCCCATTTCCAGGGCCAGGGTGTTGAGTTGGCGCGTTTTTTCGAGGCGCTCGGGGGTGAGGCCGCTATTTCGAAGCCATTCCATACCTTTCATATTCATGCGGGTATCGTCGGGGGCGTCATTGAGGTATTTGTCAGTGAGCACGCCCGAGGCCAGCGGCGACCAAATGGTGGTACCCATGCCGATGTTTTTGAAGATCTGGGCGTATTCAACTTCCATGCGCTGGCGGTGGAACATATTGTACTGCGGCTGCTCCATCACGGGGCCAATGAGGCGATTTTCGCGGGCTACCATGTGTGCTTCCATGATTTCTTGCGCCGACCACTCTGAGGTGCCCCAATACAGGATTTTGCCCTGCTGGATGAGGTGGTTCATAGCCCAGACGGTTTCTTCGATGGGCGTTTTTTTGTCGGGCCGGTGGCAGAAGAAGAGATCTAGGTAGTCGACCTGCAGGCGGCGCAGGGCGGCGTGGCAGGCCTCGAAGATATGCTTGCGGCTCAAGCCTGACTGGTTGGGCTTTTTGCCGCCGTCGCCCCAAAATACTTTGCTCGACACTACGAAAGAGCTTCGTTCCCACTGTAGTTTATGCAGGATTTTGCCCATTACGATTTCCGATTGGCCGTGGGCGTATGCTTCGGCGTTGTCGAAAAAGTTGACGCCGTTGTCGTAGGCTTTGACCATGAGGTCTTCAGCTACGTCGTCGCTAATCTGTTTGCCAAAGGTGAGCCAGGAGCCCAGTGAGAGTGCGCTCACTTGTAGCCCCGATTTGCCTAGTCGTCTGTATTCCATGTTTGTAGGTTGTAGGTTGTAGGTTGTAGGTTGTGGGTTGTAGGTTGTAGGTTGTGGGTTGTGGGTTGTAGGTTGTAGGTTGTGGGTTGTAATATAGTCATTGAATAACCTACAACTTACAACCTACAACCTACAACAAGATTCCCCGTCCTACTCCCTGTAACTCGATTGAAACATCAACCTCGCATTGAGGCCTATTGAATAGAGATTTCGATTGAGGTCATTTTCTTTGAGAACGCCGCGCATCCAGAATTTAAACGTGGGGCTGAGCACCATCATAAAGCGTTCGCTGAAGGCGTATTCCCAGCCCATGCCGGTCTGGAAGGCGTAGTTGATCGTGCGGAAATCGTCAGAGTCGTCTTGTTGGTGGACGCCTGTGATTCTTTCTCCGCTATAATAAAACGTATCGGTGCGGTTGGTGGTATTGATACTGATAGCTGTGCCCAGCATAAAATAAAACGCGCTGCGTTCGCCCAGCGACTGGTAGAAGTTGACTTCGGCGGGGATTTCGAGATAGTTGTTCTGGAATGCGAAGCGTCGCTGTCGACCTAGTGGCAGTTTGGGATCGTCTTCGGGGGTGTCTTCTTTGACGGTGCGGTAGCCGGCGTCCATATAATTGATGCCGGTGTGGAAGCCCAGTTTTTTGCCGCGCCAGCCGGCGGTGACTCCTGCCGACCAGGAGGGGCGGCTCACCTCGCGTTTTTCTATAGAGTCGATGGCCGACTGCGAAATGTTACTCAGGGCAATAAGTCGCCGGTTGGTGAGATTGGGGTAGAGGTTTAATCCCCAGCGGAAAGTGGGTTGGGCGGTCAGTGCGGTAGCAGCGACCAGAAATAGCGCAAGCGCAATCAGTGGTTTCTTCATAAGGTAGATGTTTTCTTTCCAGATATATACGGGAAGAAACCGGGAATATTGCGTCTTAACGCTCAGGCATGAATATAAGTGCGCAGCGATTCGATCGTATCCTCCTGGCTTTGGATGATCGATTTCACCAGGTCGCCGATAGAGACGATGCCCACTAGTTGGTCATTGGTCAATACCGGCAAATGCCGGGTAAAGTTGGCGGTCATCACCGACAATCCCTCTGACACTAAATTTTCGGGCGATACGCAGGGCGCGTTTGTGCTCATAATTTCGCTCACTTGCGTCTCTTTAGAGGAACGGCCCTGGAGCGCTACTTTGCGCGAATAATCGCGCTCGGTAAACAAGCCGCATATTTTGCCGTGGCTGTCAAGTACCACCAGCGAACCTATGTTTTTATCGATCAATTGTTCGAGGGCTGAATAGACGGTTGCCGTATCGGCAATGCTGTGCACAGTATAACCTTTATTGTATAAAACGTCTTTGATGCGAAGCATATAGGAGGAGATTTGGATAGTAGTAAATGTATAGTCGTTGTTCTCAAAAATATGCTATTCTTTAAAATTTGCAAAACATTGAATTAGTATTTGCAGAAATATGACAATTATCTTAATAATGTTGGATGATGGGTCATGGGTATTAAGTGCTTGATGTTGGGTTATCGAAAAAACAAGAAAAAAAGCAAAATAAAATTTTGAAGCTTTTTAACTTTGTCGGCTTTTTTTGAAAACAGCCATATAAGCGCGTGTGGAGCGCCACAGCATGGAAAGGCTCAAAACAAAAGCAAAAGTCAATTGTTAGTGTACAAAAAACAATATCTCCGAGATGCAAACGCCGGATAGTTATATTCCCATTATGTTGCAAAGCGCCGTAGCGGCGGGGTTTGTTGTACTGACTCTGATACTGAGCTACTTGTTGGGTCCTCGCCGATCTACAAAAAGCAAGGACGCGAACTTCGAATGCGGGGTGGAATCGCAGGGTGACGCCCGTTTTCCGGTATCGGTGAAGTACTTCATGACGGCCATCCTGTTTGTGCTATTCGATGTGGAAATCGTGTTTTTTTACCCTTATGCCGTCAATTTTAAGGAGATGGGCGCGCAGGGTTTTTTCGCCGTTATTTTGTTCGTCGCCGTCTTCCTAAGCGGCTTTTTCTATGTGCTTAAGAAGGGCGCATTGGAGTGGGACAAATGATTAGTTATTTTTTTGAGGTTTGTTGAAATTTAATTTTAAAAAATAAACAAGCAAAACCGCCCCCGTCGCAAAAGGGTTATTTTCGCTTAAGCCAATAAATACAGGGACATGCCGGATCTCAAGCTAGCTGAAAAGCCGGAAGGTTATGAAGGGCAGGGCTTTTTTGCCACCCGCCTCGACCACGTCATCGGCCTTGCACGGGCAAATTCTATTTGGCCGCTTCCCTTTGCTACCTCATGTTGCGGTATCGAATTCATGGCCACGATGGGCACCAACTACGACCTGGCCCGCTTCGGAATGGAGCGACTGAGTTTTTCTCCCCGCCAGGCCGACCTGCTGATGGTGATGGGCACCGTCGCCAAAAAGATGGGCCCGGTACTCAAGCAGGTATACGAACAGATGGCCGAACCGCGCTGGGTGCTCGCCGTAGGCGCCTGCGCTTCCAGCGGCGGCATCTTTGATACCTACAGCGTATTGCAGGGCATCGACAAAGTAATCCCCGTCGATGTTTACGTGCCCGGCTGCCCGCCGCGCCCCGAGCAGATTATCGACGGCATCCTGCAAATCCAGGAACTCGTCAAAAACGAATCGCTGCGCCGCCGCCATACGCCCGAATATCAGGAATTGCTGGCCTCCTACAATATTCACTAATCCCAAACACATGTTGCTCGAACAACTTTCCCGGCAATTCCCCGATATCAACTGGGCGCCCTGCGAATCCTACGGCATGCTCACGATAGAAGCGCCCGTGGATCAGCTTGTGCCGGTGATCGCCTTTCTGAAAGACGATCCCACTCTGCAGATGAATTTCCTGACCGACCTCACGGCGGTGCATTATCCCGATGACAAAAACAGGGAATTTGCCCTGGTATACCACCTGCATAGCTTTATTCACAACCTGCGCCTGCGTATCAAATCGTTTGTGCCCGCCTCCAAACCCGAGGCGCCCTCGCTCACCGGCCTGTACGCCGCCGCCAACTGGATGGAACGCGAAACGTACGATTTCTTCGGCATCCAATTCACAGGGCACCCCGACTTGCGGCGCATTCTCAATGTAGACGACATGGATTATTTCCCCATGCGCAAAGAATACCCGCTGGAAGACGCTTCCAGAAAAGACAAAGACGACCGCTATTTCGGCAGACAGGGCCACGAAGGCGTGGAATTTGACAAAAGGATTGACCGCCAATAAAATGTACTGAAGTGGAAAGTTATTTCAAATCATACGATTCTGTAGACGGCGAATTGGCCACCGTCAACCTCGGGCCCACCCACCCGGCTACGCACGGCGTTTTCCAGAATATCCTCAAAATGGACGGCGAACGCATCGTGTCGGCAGAGCCTACTATCGGCTACATCCACCGCGCGTTCGAAAAACTGGCAGAAAGACGCCCCTATTACCAGATTACGCCCATTACAGACCGGCTCAACTACTGCTCCTCACCGATTAACAACATCGGCTGGCACATGACGGTAGAAAAACTGGCCGGCATTGAAGTGCCCAAACGCGTGCAATATATGCGCGTGATCATCATGGAACTGGCCCGCATCGCCGACCACCTCATCTGCAATAGCGTGATCGGCGTGGATACCGGCGCGCTTACCGGCTTTACGTATATGTTCCAGGAACGCGAACGGATCTATGAAATGTACGAGGAATTGTGCGGCGCCCGCCTGACGACCAATATCGGCCGCATCGGCGGTTTTGAGCGCGACTTTAGCCCGGAATTTATCAAAAAACTCAAGTCGTTCCTCAAAGAATTCCCCGCCCGCTTCGAGGAGTTCAACAGCCTGCTGGAGCGCAACCGCATTTTTATGGACCGCACGATCCACGCCGGTCCCATTAGCGCCGAACGCGCACTCAACTACGGCTTTACCGGCCCCAACCTGCGCGCTACCGGCGTCGATTACGACGTACGCGTCATGCAACCCTATTCCGGCTACGAAGACTTCGACTTTATCATACCGGTCGGCTTGAACGGCGATACCTACGACCGGTTTATGGTGCGCCAGGAAGAGATACGCCAGAGCCTGCGCATCATCAATCAGGCTTTCGGCAACCTGCCCAAAGGCAGCCACCATGCCGACCTGCCTGCGTATTACCTGCCCGACAAGGAGGAGGTGTACAGCAGCATGGAGGCTTTGATCTATCATTTTAAAATTGTCATGGGCGAGGTGCCCATCCCCAAAGGCGAAGTGTATTTCTGTGTAGAAGGCGGCAACGGCGAATTGGGGTATTACCTGATCAGCGACGGCGGCAGGCAACCCTACCGGCTGCATTTCAGGCGCCCCTGCTTCATTTATTACCAGGCATACCCCGAGATGATCAAAGGCGCGCTGCTCTCCGACGCCGTGCTGACGATGAGCAGCATGAATGTGATTGCCGGGGAATTGGATGCGTGAATTTTTTGGGTGACAAGGTGACAAGGTGACAAGGTGACAGGGTGACATGCTAAATCAGCCTACAACCTACAACTTACAACCTACAACTTACAACCTACAACTTACAACCTACAACAATGAAATACAACAATCAAGACATTACATTTTCACAGGAAATGATGGCCGAAGTAGAACGCATCAAAGGCCAATTTCCGGAAGGAAAACAAAAAAGCGCGTTGTTGCGGGTATTGCACCTGGCCCAGGAAGAGGCCGGCGGCTGGCTGAACATACCGGTGATGAACCAGGTGGCGAAAATGCTTGGTATCCAACCCATTGAAGTATACGAGGTAGCCACCTTTTATACCATGTACAACCTCGAGTCGGTAGGTAAATACGTACTCGAAGTATGCCACACCGGGCCTTGCGCCATCGAAGGCGCTGAGCACATCATTGGCTACCTGGAGCAGAAGTTGGGCATCGGGGTGGGGCAGACCACACCCGATGGGATGTTCAGCCTCAAAACCGTAGAGTGCATGGGCGCCTGCGGCTACGCCCCGATGATGCAGGTGGGCGAATTTTACCACGAAAAACTTACCGAAGAAAAAATCGACCGTTTCATCGAGGATTGTAAGGCCGGAAAGGTAAGTGTAGGCACCTGGAAGATGGACAAAATGGCAATTAATTGATTTGAAACGCTTTACGCAAATGGCGACCAGAAAAATATTATTAGCGAACGACCATACACCCGGAATACAAACCTACGAGGTGTACCGCCGGCAGGGAGGTTATCGCTCGGTTGAAAAGGCCCTGAAAAACATGTCGCCCGACGACGTGGTAGAAGAAGTGAAGCGCTCCGGCTTGCGGGGTAGGGGAGGCGCCGGTTTCCCGACCGGCATGAAGTGGAGTTTCCTCGCCAAGCCCGAAGGCGTACCGCGTTATCTCCTGTGCAACGCCGACGAAAGCGAGCCGGGCACGTTTAAGGATCGCTACCTGATGGAACGCATTCCCCACCTGCTCGTGGAGGGCATGATCTGTGCCAGCTACGCATTGGGTTGCCGCAATTCGTATATCTACATTCGCGGCGAATACAAGTGGATCGTAAAAATACTTGAGCGCGCGATTGCGGAAGCATACGCTAACGGCTGGCTGGGGGAAAACATCCTGGGGTCGGGGTTCTCGCTCGACTTATACTTGGCGCCCGGCGCCGGCGCTTATATTTGTGGCGAAGAAACCGCCCTCATCGAGTCGCTCGAAGGCAAACGCGGCAATCCGCGCATCAAGCCGCCGTTTCCGGCCTTGAAGGGCCTTTGGGATTGTCCCACGGTTGTCAACAACGTCGAATCAATTTGTGCGGTGGTGCCCGTTATCAACGACGGCGCTGAGGCATATGCGGCTGTAGGCGTAGGCAAAAGCACCGGCACCAAGCTGATCTCCGCCTGCGGCAATATCAACCGGCCGGGGGTTTATGAAATTGAACTCGGCCTGCCGGTAGAAGAATTCATTTACTCCGACGAATACTGTGGCGGCATCAAAAACGACAAGCAACTCAAGGCCGTAGTGCCCGGCGGCTCGTCGGTGCCCATCCTGCCGGCGCACCTCATCCTGAAAACCGCAAGCGGCGAAGACCGCTTGCTGACCTACGAATCACTCGCCGACGGCGGCTTCCAGTCGGGCTCGATGCTCGGCTCCGGCGGCTTTATTGTCTACGACGAAGACCAGTGCATTGTGCGAAATACCTGGAATTTTTCGCGGTTTTACCACCACGAAAGCTGCGGCCAGTGCAGCCCCTGCCGGGAAGGAACAGGCTGGATGGAAAAAGTGCTCCACCGCCTCGAACACGGCCACGGCCGCATGCAGGACGTGGACCTGCTGGTTGATATTGCCAGTAAAGTAGAGGGAAACACGATTTGCCCGCTGGGCGATGCCGCGGCCTGGCCGGTAGCCTCCGCAATCCGGCATTTCCGCGACGAATTTGAATGGCACGTGCGCGAACCACAACTTAGTCAGCAACGCAACTATGGCCTGGCAGGACAGACATTGGCAATTGCATAAAACCTTATCACCTTGTCACCTTGTCACCAACTTGTATTAAACCCGTAAACATGGTAAAAGTAAAAATAGACGGTTTTGAAATAGAGGTAGAGCCCGGGTCTACCATCCTGCAAGCTGCGCGCAAGATCGGAGGCGATATCGTGCCGCCGGCGATGTGTTATTACAGCTCGCTCAAGGGCAGCGGGGGCAAGTGTCGTACCTGCCTGGTCAAGGTGGCCAAATCGTCGGAAAAAGATCCCCGGCCCATGCCCAAGCTGGTGGCCTCGTGCTCCACGCCCGTCCAGGACGGCATGGAAGTCGAAAACATCACCAACCCCGGTGTATTAGAAGCCCGCAAGGCCGTCGTCGAGTTTTTGCTGATCAACCACCCGCTCGATTGCCCCGTATGTGACCAGGCGGGCGAGTGCAAATTGCAGGATCTGGCCTTTGAACACGGCTCCAGTCTTACGCGCTACGAAGAGGAGCGCCGCACCTTCGACAAAGTCGATATAGGCCCCTACATCCAGTTGCACATGAATCGCTGCATCTTGTGTTACCGCTGCGTCTATACTGCCGACCAGTTTACCGACGGACGGGTACACGGTGTGCTCAACCGCGGCGACGCGGCCGAGATAGGCACCTACATCGAAAACAGCATCGAAAACGATATGTCGGGCAACATGATCGACGTATGCCCGGTAGGCGCATTGACCGATAAAACCTTCCGCTTCAAAAGCAGGGTTTGGTTTCTCAATCCCATGGATGCCCACCGCGATTGCGATTGCTGCAGCGGCAAGGCCACCGTGTGGATGTTTGGCAACGAAATCTACCGCGTCACCGCCCGCAAAGACGAATACGGTGAAGTGGCCGAGTTCATCTGTAATACCTGTCGCTTTGAGAAAAAAGACACGGCCGACTGGGTAATCGAAGGGCCGCGCCATATCGAACGCACGTCGGTAATCAGCCAAAATCATTACGAAAAAACGGCCGGCAACGTGCCGGGCACTATGCAAAACAACTGATGATAGCGGACAAAATGATTTTCATACTGGTCATTTTCGGCATCACCCTGCTCATCGCTACGTATCTCACGTATTTCGAGCGCAAAGTGGCCGCTTTTTTGCAGGACCGGGTAGGGCCCAACCGGGCAGGCCCCTTTGGCTTGTTGCAGCCATTGGCCGATGCGGGTAAGATGTTTTTCAAAGAAGACTTTGTGCCCTCGGCGGCTGAACGCGCCCTCTTCATCCTGGGGCCGGGCATAGCCATGTTTACAGCCTGTATGACCGGCGCCGTCATCCCTTGGGGCGACACGCTGCACCTGTTTGGCCGCGACATCAGCCTGCAGGTTGCCGACGTAGACATAGGACTGCTTTACATCGTGGGGTTTGTGTCGATAGGCGTATACGGTATTATGGTGGGCGGCTGGGCTTCCAATAACAAATATTCGTTGTTTGGGGCCATCCGGGCATCCTCGCAGATGATCAGCTACGAATTGGCTATGGGCATTTCGCTGATTGCCGTCATCATGATGAGCGGTTCGTTGAGCATACGCGAAATCGTGGAGCAGCAGTTCGATGGCTGGAACGTAATATACCAGCCGGTGGGTTTTCTAATCTTTTTTATATGTGCGCTGGCGGAATGCAACCGGGCGCCTTTCGACCTGCCGGAGTGCGAAACGGAGCTTATCGGAGGGTATCATACCGAATACAGCAGTATGAAGCTGGGATTTTTCCTCTTTGCCGAATACATCAACATGTTTATTTCGGCTGCTGTTATTTCGACCGTATTTTTTGGCGGGTACCACTTCCCATTTATGCAAGAGTTGGGCTTGCCGGCAAACGTAGTCAGCTTGCTGGGAGTGGCGGCCCTTTTTCTGAAAATTTTCTTTTTCCTTTTTGTCTTCATGTGGATTCGCTGGACTTTACCGCGTTTTCGCTACGATCAACTCATGCACCTGGGCTGGAAGGTACTCATCCCGCTGTCCATTATTAATATGGTATTAACCGGTGGGTTTATGTTATTAAAAGATTATTTGTGGTAACAAAAGAAGAGGCTGATGCAGTCGCTAACGAACAGATCAAAATTGGTGGTGAATAAAAAAATGACGTTTTGGGAACGCATTTACCTGCCGGCCATTTTCGGTGGGATGCGAATCACCTTGCGGCATTTTTTTAAAAAAAATAAAACCGTCAACTACCCGGAAGTAAAAAGGCCTTTTAGTCCGGTCTACCGGGGTATGCACGTACTGAAGCGCGACGAAAACGGCGCCGAGCGGTGCACCGCTTGCGGGCTATGCGCAGTGGCTTGTCCTGCGGAAGCTATCTCCATGGTCGCTGCCGAGCGAAAGCCCGACCAGGCGCATTTGTACCGGGAAGAGAAATATGCGGCCACCTACGAGATCAACATGTTGCGGTGTATTTTTTGCGGTTTATGCGAAGAAGCATGCCCCAAAGAGGCTATATTCCTCACTGACCGCATCGTGCCTGCTTCACTAGAGCGCGAAGAGTTCATTTACGGAAAAGAAAAACTGGTAGAACCGGTCGATCAGCGCATCGACATTAGTTTGCGCCAGATTAAATCGTATCCACAATAGGCTAAATATGGTTGCTTTCCTCTTTTACGTGTTATCGGCTGTCAGCGTGTTGTGTGCCCTGTTGGTCGTGCTTATGAGAAACCCGGTACACAGCGTATTAAGTCTCATTATCGCCTTTTTTGCCATAGCGGGCCATTATGTATTGCTTAATGCGCAATTCCTGGCCATCGTACACGTCATCGTATACGCCGGCGCTATCATGGTCTTGTTCCTTTTTGTGTTAATGATACTCAACCTCAACAAAGCGGCGCCGCCTTACCAGACTACACTGGTGAAAGTAATGGGAGCCATTGCCGGCGGATTGTTGCTGGTCACGATGGTGGCATCGCTCAAGCACAGCGCGATACAGCCCGTTGCCGGGGCGGAAGATGGGCAGATAGGCCTGGTAAAAAACCTGGGCAAAGCGCTTTTTACCGAATACGTCGTACCCTTTGAGATTTCTTCGATCTTATTTCTGGCGGCTATGGTAGGAGCCGTGACACTTGGGATGCGCAACAAAAAGGACAATAGCTCTGCCATTACCCACCTTTAACACCTGAAAAAAATTGCCGACTATGAATAGTGCCATTCCCGTTTTACAAGCGATACCCATCGACAATTACCTGTGGCTCAGTGCTATTTTATTTTCGATAGGGGTAGCCGGGGTATTAATGCGCCGCAATGCCATTGTATTGCTCATGTGCATTGAATTGATGCTCAATGCGGTCAACCTGTTGTTTGCCGCTTTTTCCACTTATTTGGGAGATGCCTCCGGCCAGATCATGGTCTTTTTTATCATGGTAGTAGCCGCTGCCGAAGCTTCGGTAGGCCTGGCCATCCTGGTCATGATTTATCGCAACCATAAAACGGTGGACGTCAGTTTCCTGGATAAACTTCGAGGGTAGATGGGTAGTTGTCGGTTGTCTGTTATCCGTTCTCTGTTCTAGAGAAACCGACAACAGAGAACCGACAACCGACAACAAAACATAGCATCATGCAACAACTCATTCCAACCATATTACTACTTCCGCTGCTCGGGTTCTTGTTTTCGGGACTGTTGGGCGGGCGATTGCCCAAGACAGTCGTGGGCGCGGTAGCTTCCCTGGCCGTATTGGGGGCGTTTTTGGGGAGTTTATATGCCTTTGGGCAGGCGGGGCCGCAGCCTGAATGGACCGTAAAGGTATTTCAGTGGGTAGCCGTAGGCGATTTTCAGATCGACTTTGGCTTGTTGGTCGACCGCTTGTCGGTGTGGATGATGCTGATCATCACCGGCATCGGATTTCTCATCCATGTGTATGCCATAGGCTACATGCACAGCGACCCGGGTTTTGCGCGTTTTTTTGCCTACCTCAACCTCTTCATTTTCTTTATGTTATTGCTCGTCATGGCCGACAACTACCTGATAATGTTTTTTGGATGGGAAGGGGTGGGCCTGTGTTCGTATCTGCTCATCGGTTTTTGGTTTCAAAATGAATCATACGGCAAAGCAGCGCGCAAGGCATTCATCATGAACCGCATCGGCGACCTGGGTTTGCTGATCGGCATTTTTATGTTATTTCAGTTATTCGGTTCGCTCAATTACCAGGATATCTTTAGCCGCTTGCCGGCCATGCGGATGGCAGAAGGAGCTTTAACCGTAGTCACACTATTGCTGTTTATCGGAGCCATTGGCAAAAGCGCGCAAATTCCGCTTTACACCTGGCTTCCCGACGCCATGGCCGGTCCTACGCCGGTTTCGGCGCTCATTCACGCGGCAACCATGGTCACTGCAGGCATCTATTTGCTCGTGCGCTCGAGCCTGTTATTTCAGCTTGCGCCGATTACCCTGGAAATAGTGACTTATGTAGGATTAGCAACCGCCTTATTTGCAGCTTTTATTGGCTTACGCCAAAATGATATAAAAAAAGTGCTGGCCTATTCCACGGTCAGCCAGCTGGGCTTAATGTTTCTGGCGTTGGGGGTGGGAGCGTATACGTCTGCCATGTTTCACCTCACCACGCACGCCTTTTTCAAAGCCTTGTTATTCCTGGGCGCGGGTAGCGTCATTCATGCGATGGGCGGAGAGCAGGACATTCGGCGTATGGGTGGCTTGCGCGCTGCGCTGCCCGTCACCTATTGGACCTTTGTAGCCGGCACATTGGCTATCATCGGGTTTCCGTTGCTGTCGGGCTTCTTTTCAAAAGACGAAATACTGGCGCAGGTATTTGCGCACAGCCCCATATTGTGGGGACTTGCTTTGTTGAGCTCTGCCGTCACCGCGGTATACATGATGCGATTGTTTTTTCTCACCTTTTTCGGCGATTTCCGCGGTACGCCTGAGCAACGCGGCCATCTGCACGAATCGCCGGCGGTGATGACCTGGCCATTGATCGCACTGGCCATTTTGTCAGTAACCGGAGGTGTGCTACAAATACCGGCATTCCTGGCTGGCGGGAATGGGCAATGGTTGTCGCATTGGTATCAAACCTTGCCGGGACTGGCAGGAGGCCATGTGGGGCATCTTTCGCATACCGCCGAGTGGGTACTTATGGGAACCACCACTCTGGTCGTATTAGCGGTCATGTGGGGCAGCTACAGGGCCTATGTCATACGCAAAAAATTGCCCCTTGCCGACACACAAGTAAGAGGCATAGAGCTGTGGGCGGCCCAAAAATTTTATATCGACGAGTTGTATGACGCCATTTTGGTCAGGCCGCTGGAAAAGCTATCGGGGATACTATATCACATAGCCGACAACCGGGTAATTGACGGAAGCGTCAACCTCATCGGTGTAGTAATGACGAGGCTGAGCCAGTTTTTCCGGCTGGTTCAAAACGGGAACACCTCGTATTATCTATTCGGCATGGTATTGGGGCTTATCCTGATCCTGTTGTTGAATTACATTATTTGAAAACAAGCCATAAACGATAAACCGTGGGAATGTTGATTTTACCCCTGCTGGGCGCCTTCGTGATCGCCGTATTTTTTCGGGGCGCCAATGCGCGCCACGCGGCCTTGTTTACCGCCCTGGCCACCCTGGCGACCACGGTAGGTTACCTCGTAAATTTTACTGCCGACGGTTCCTTTCAGTGGGTGGTCGATCTCCCCTGGATACCGCAGGCGGGGATACGCTTCAAGCTGGGTTTCGATGGTATCGGTATGTTGCTGGTGGGGTTAACCAACTTGTTGTTACCCATCATCGTTTTGAGCACCTACGATAAGGAATACAAAGGCGGGTATTACGCGCTTGTGTTAATCATGCAGACGGCGTTGCAGGGCGTATTTACGGCCTTAGACGGCATTACTTTTTATGTGTTTTGGGAATTAGCGCTAATCCCCATCTACTTTATTAGCGCCACATGGGGGGGAGTGCGGCGCATTGGAGTTACCCTCAAATTCTTCATCTATACCTTTGCCGGCAGCGTGCTGATGTTGCTGTCGCTGTTGTATTTGTATGGAAAAACGCCGGATCAATCCTTTGACTGGCAGCAGTTGGTGGCTGTACAGCTCAGTGCGACTGAAGCAGTATGGGTAGCCCTGGGCTTTTTTGTCGCTTTTGCCATCAAAATGCCCCTCTTTCCGTTTCACACCTGGCAACCCGACACTTATACCGAATCGCCGACAGGCGGAACCATGTTATTGAGCGGCATTATGCTCAAAATGGGGATATACGGATTGATGCGCTGGATGTTGCCGCTGGTACCGGAAGCGGCCCACCTCAACGGTATATTTATGGTGTTGGCCATCACGGGCATCATCTACGCGTCTGTCATAGCTATGCGCTTACAGGATATCAAGCGCATCATAGCTTATTCTTCGATTGCCCACGTAGGACTTATAGCGGCGGGCGTACTCACCTTTGAAACCACCGGCTTACAGGGCGCGCTGATCCAGATGCTCAACCACGGGATCAACGTAGTGGGTTTGTTCCTGATCTCCGACATCATAGAAAAGCGCATGCACACGCGTCGCCTGGCTGAGCTGGGCGGCATTGCCCGGCAAGCGCCCGTTTTTGCCGTTTTGTTCATGATCATCATGCTGGGCACTGTGGCGGTGCCTTTCACCAATGGGTTTGTTGGCGAATTGCTCCTCCTCAAGGGAATATACGCCCACCAGATCTGGGCGGCAGTTGTAGCGGGTTTCACCATTATCCTGTGCGCGGTATACATGCTGAGAATATACCAATTCGCGATGCTGGGTGAAGCAAAAGAAGGGGCGCCGGTTTTTGCGGATATCAGGGGCGCCGAATTGTGGGCCCTGGGCGTGCTGTGTGCATTAGTCATCCTGATCGGATTATTTCCACAGCCCCTGCTCGACCTTACCGCCGCTTCGGTGGAGAATTTAATTAAATTAAAATAAGCCTCCCAATAATATATTGATAATGAAAGCTTTATTAATCGTTTTTGTCACCGGACTGCTTGCTTTGTTTTTCGGATTGCGAACCGACAAACGCTGGGTGGTGCAGGCCCTGGCAGTGGCAGGATTAATAGCGGCACTAGGCGCTACTTATTACGATTGGGCATGGGGCACGCCTTTTGAGATGGCTGGCATGATCCATTTTGATCACTACGCCCTGGCGTTTAGCGGCATATCGATATGCGCCACCTTGCTGATAGTCCTCATGAGCGACCGCAGCTACCAGGGCAGCGAGGAAAATTACGGCGACTATTTTGCGCTGATATTATTTAGTTTGTGCGGGGCATTTTGTCTGTTTTCTTTTGAAAGTCTGATCATGATGTTTTTGGGTATAGAAATATTATCTATCCCCATGTATGCATTGGCCGGCGCCCGAAAAGACCGGCTTGCATCTAATGAGGCTGCGCTCAAATACTTTCTGATGGGGGCTTTTGCCACGGGCATCTTATTATTTGGTATTGCTCTGGTATACGGCGCTACGGCGAGTTTTAATATAACGGAAATTTCAGACGCCATACAGTCGAAAGGCGCGATGATACCTGCTTTCTTTTATGTGGGGGTAATCTTAATATTAGTCGGATTGAGCTTTAAGGTAGGGGCGGCGCCCTTTCACTATTGGAGTCCTGACGTGTACGAGGGGAGTCCCAACCTGGTTACGGTCTTTATGTCGGCAGTGGTGAAGATAGCTGCCTTTGGCGCGTTTTTCAGGTTATTTGCGGGAAGCTTTTCGGGCATTATCGGCCAATGGGGGCCTACCTTATCGGTGATAGCCCTGCTCACCATGACGCTTGGCAACGTCACTGCGGTGATGCAAAGTAATTTCAAGCGATTGATGGCATACTCCAGCATTGCGCATGCGGGTTATCTGTTATTGGGCATACTAAGCAGTGAGCGCGGGGTAGGGGGTGTAATGCTGGTTTACCTGTTATCATATGCGGTAGCCACCATAAGTGCGTTTGGGGTGTACATGGCGTTGAGCAAAGATAATGAAGGGGCAGGTATACAGATTTTCCGAGGATTATCTCGCAGGGATGGTTGGAGTGCGGCTGCCATGGCGGTGGCCATGTTGTCGCTGGCCGGCATACCGCCTACGGCGGGTTTTTTCGGTAAATACTTTCTTTTTGCCGAGGCTTTTCCGGAATACCCGCTTTTGGTACTGGCTGCGGTCCTCAATTCTGCGGTCAGCGTATACTATTATTTCCGGGTAATTATTGAGATGTATTTTGCGCCCGTGGCAGAAGATACTGCTGTGGCAAAAACGGATTTTGGCAGAAATTACCGCATAGTTATCATAGCGGGACTTATATTGTTATTGGGTTTGAGCCTGGCTCCGGGCTGGTTGTTGGGGCTGCCGGTTTGACCGGTAGAAAGATGGGGCAAATTGGGGCACCTGTTGAAACAAATAGCTAAATGGCTTATTTTGGTTTTTTTAATAACCAAAAAAGCTATGAAAACATGCGATTTGAAACGCACGGTGTGTATCACATTTACAACCAAGGCAACAATCGGCAGCGGATATTTTTTAAAGAGGAGAACTACCTTTATTTTATTCGCAAAATGCGAACCCACCTACTGCCATATGGCGATCTGCTTGCTTACTGTCTGATGCCCAATCACTTTCACTGGTTATTACATGCCCGGCCTGAGGCGTGTATGAGAATGGAAAAAACAGGACAGCAGCGTCTGGTCAGATCTATAGGTACTTTACTGAGCTCTTATGCGCAAGGCATTAACAAACAGAACAACACGACAGGGTCGCTATTCAGGGCTAAGACAAAATCGAAAGACGGAGATATCGAGAGCAAGCTGATTACCTTCCTGCACGATTCCGATGGCATAATGGTGCCTTTGTATGCTGATATGGCATACGTGCAACACTGCATAAATTATATCAACGAAAACCCGTTAAAAGCGGGATTGGTTAAAAACGAGGCGGATTGGCCTTACTCTTCGGTAGGGGGGGATTGGTTGCCGGTGTTGCGGCTGCCGGGTTTTCCCGGGTAGCTACCGGTCAGACCGCTTCAAGCGGGGTACCGGTCAGACCGCTTCAAGCGGTCAGACCGGTAGCAGTGGAGACGGCGAGAGTCGAACTCGCGTCCAGAGAAAGCACCCGATGGCCTTCTACATGCTTAGCTTTCCATTGGTGTCTCGGCGCCGGGGGAGGTCGGAAAGCTTACCAAACCCGGAACCCAGCCCTGGATCTCGAATGCTGCGCCGGGCCAGCGCAGTATTCCAGCCTGAGTGTGGTTGATGTACGGACGCGGCCCCAGTCAGGCGGAAGGCGAGGCGCACGTAGCGCGTGCGTCGGCGTACAAAGGCTTTCTAATTCCTAGAATTAGGCAGCCATAGCAAAAGAAGTGTTGCCACTTATGGTTCGACAGTACATTTGTTAACGGAGTGAACTATCATGCTCCGGCATGCTTACCAACAGATTCACTTACCTGTCGATTCCAATACGTCCCCATTTTCAAGTTTGATAAGGGCCGTTTGCCCTTATTTTTCAAGTTTATGACGCAGGTGTAAAGCTTTTGTCACTTGCTTGATTCCTATACAAAACCTGACAGGCGCCTAAAAAGTTTCCGGCTTGAATAAAATATTTGCTTTTAATTTATCCAGGTTTTATTCCGCTTCGGGATCGGCAGCAGGAGCGGAGGCCAGGCGCGCTTTGCGCGAGAGCTTTTGATCGTTGTTGCTTTCGTAGATGCAGTAGTTTTCGTATTTCACCGTATCTCGTTCGGCCCAGATATCCTTGCCGATGTCGCACAGTACGATCAATTCCTGGTAGAGTTTGTTGCCCTGTTCGATGCGGCGTTCTACGGCAATATCGCGGTCGGCGACTTTGTCCTGCTGGATATTGAGCGCATTTTCAAAATCGGTGCAGGCATCGGTAATCTTTTTGATCACCGTTTCATTGACGCCCATGTCGGCCAGGAAGTCGATCTGCTGGCGCGCTACCCGCGCTACCCGCCTGCCGCAGAAGAGCAGTTGGGCGTCGGTCATGTCGCCCATCTTAGCCGTACCGAATTTGCGGTACCGCCCGCTTCGGTTGTTGTATTTCATAGCCACCCGGGTCATCAGGCTCCTGATGGCGCTTTTGAGCCGTTCGGCCGAGGCGTCTTTTTTTTCGGTGGCCAGCATCTGGTCGCCCACGATCTCGTCGTCGTCAGGCAATGCCCTGAATTTGTCGCACAAATTTTTGAACCCCGCCAACCGCCCCGTGTCGTAGCCGTATTGCTGAAAAAAAGACTGGTCGCGCTGGGCGTATTTGATGCGCTCCATGCACTGTACATACAGATCGGCATCCGGGAAATTGTACAATCTGTGAATGGCTTGCTTTTTCATACACCTTAGTTAATATGTATACTTTACAAAGTTAAACTTATTATTTTCTAAAACAAAAAATGTTGTGTCCGGTTTTGTTTTTACTTATTTAAAATAATCTCTTTTTTTATTATTAAAATTCGCCAAATTGCCCCCTCTCCAAGTCGCCCTTTCCCACTTTTTACCACCATGCCGAAAAATACAGTCTTTTGCGTGTTTTTCCTTGTTTTTAAGGCATAACAGCCTCGCCTCGTTTTTTAGTCGCCTGAAAATAATTTCAATATGTCAATGCAAAGGTGTTATTATTTCATCAAATTAATGACAAAATAGCTTAAAAATTGACATTGAACGCATTGTGGAAAACTTTTTTGTAAAAATTGGTGGGAGAAAGTGGTAAAATGTGTCAAAATGATATACTTTTGAATAATGAAAGGTGTAGTGTAACATGGAAAACAGACAACTGCTCGGCGAATATGAGTGCAAGCTGGACCCAAAGGGGCGCTTGCGACTGCCTAGCGGGCTCATTGCCCGACTGGGTGAAGCCAAGCAGCAACGCTTCGTGATCAACCGGGGCTTTGAAAAATGTCTGATGTTATACCCCGAAGCAATTTGGCAATCGATTTCCCTGGAAGTCAATCAGCTGAATATTTACAATAAGAAAAACCGCGACTTTGTACGCTACTTTTACCGGGGCGCACAAGAACTGGAAATGGACGGCGCCGATCGCATCCTCATCCCAAAGCGGTTGCTCGAATACGCAGGAATCGACAAAGACATTATTTTGTCGGCTTACAACGGCCGTATCGAAATATGGTCGCAGGAAGAATACGATCGCTTATTAGCAGAAGAACCCAGCGATTTCTCAGACCTGGCCGAAGATGTACTTGGCAAATTGGATAACCCCCCCCATCTACCCCTCTAATGATGGCTTACCACGTACCCGTCCTGGCCACTGAAAGTATCGAAGCGCTTCGTATCCATCCCGACGGCATTTATGTCGATGCTACTTTCGGAGGCGGCGGGCACGCAGCCCTCATCCTCCAACACCTCGGCGACAAAGGTCGCCTCTTGGGTTTTGACCAGGACGAAGACGCACAGGCTAATGTGCCCAATGACCCGCGCCTGACTTTTATTCCGCACAATTTTCGCAACCTCCAGCAATGGCTGCGCGTGTACGGTATCGCTCAGGTTGACGGCGTGCTGGCCGACCTCGGCGTTTCATCGCACCAGTTTGACGAAGGCGAACGCGGTTTTTCTTACCGCTTTGATGCCCCACTCGATATGCGCATGAACCGCCAGTCGACGATCACCGCCGCCGATGTGCTGAATACCTATTCCGCCGATGAACTCCAACGCGTGTTCGGCGAATGGGGCGAGGTGCGCAACGCCAAAACACTGGCCGCCGCTATCGTGCATACCCGCAATAACCAGCGACTACGCACGGTGGGCGACTTGCTGGCCGTAGCAGAACCCCTCGCCCGCGGCGAACGCATCCGCTACCTGTCGCAGGTATTCCAGGCACTGCGCATTGCCGTTAACGACGAAATGGGCGCCCTCGGGGATTTTCTCCAACAGGCCACCGCAGCGCTCAAACCCGGCGGCAGACTGGTAGTGATCAGCTACCACTCGCTGGAAGATAGATTGGTCAAGCATTTTCTAAAAGCAGGCAATGCAGAAGGCGAACCCAGTAAAGATTTTTACGGGCATATTTCACGCCCGTTTGAGTTGGTACACAAAAAGCCCCTGCTGCCGTCAGATAAAGAGATTCGCCAAAATCCACGCGCCAGAAGCGCCAAATTGAGAGCCGGCGAACGCACTAACTTTCATAACCCCTCATAACCCCTAAATAAAAAAAATGGCAAAAAAAGGATTGACATGGAATAATCTGGGTTTTCTGGCCTCCGACCTCATACTGAGTAACCTGGCTTTCATTGCATTCCTTGGATTGCTGGCTACCATCTATATCGCCAACGCACACTACGCCGAACGCAATGTGCGCAACGTACAGATGCTACAAAAAGAAATTAAAGACCTGCGCTGGGAGTTTATGTCCCTGCAGTCCGAAAATATGTTCAACAGCATGCAGTCTATCGTTGCCGATAGGGTGAAAGACGAAGGACTCCGCATGTTTCGCAGTAAACCCAATAAAATCGTAGTGGAAAAAGAATAATTGCCGTTAGCATGGATGTTAAAAACGAAGTTTTATACCGGGTGTATTTCCTGCTTTTCGGAATGGTGATTCCGGCGGCTATTATTTTGATTTACAGAACGATTGATATTGCTGTTATTGATGGAGAACGCTGGCGCGCAGAAGGACAAAACAGCTATGTGCGCGAACGCGAAATAGAAGCGGAACGCGGCAACATCCTGGCCACCGACGGCAGCTTGTTGGCGACTTCCGTACCGTTCTTTGACATATATTTTGACCCTTATGCCGCCACAGAGGAAGATTTTCAAAAAAATGTGGACTCCCTGGCGCATTGTATGGCCACCTATGTCGATCGCTCTTTCACCGTGGGCGGTATGCGCCAGTTTTTAGCCGAATTACGCGATACGAATATCAACCGCAACCGTCATATTCTGATTAAAAAACAGGCTACTTATACCGAGAAGAAACGGATAGAACAATTCCCGCTTTTTAATTTAGGTAAATATAAAGGCGGTTTGATCGCCGAAAAGCGAAGCGAGCGCAAACGACCCTTCGGGTTGCTGGCCCGCCGCACCGTCGGATACGTGCGCGCCGACGCCCAACCCATCGGATTGGAAGGCTATTACGACGATGTGCTCGGCGGTCAACCCGGCAAGGAATTTATGGTGTGCGTAGATCGAAAACACGATTTATGGGTGCCCACCGAAGACCTCACCTCTATTGAACCTAAAAGCGGCGACGATATCGTCACTACTATCGATGTCAATATCCAGGATATTACCGAAAACGCCCTGCTTCGCGCCCTGCAATACCACAATGCCGACTGGGGCACCGCAGTGGTGATGGAGGTAAAAACAGGCGCTATTCGCGCTATCGCCAACCTGGGGAAAAATGAGGAAGGCTGGTTTGAAACATACAATTATGCAGTAGGTTATGCCACCGAACCCGGTTCTACGTTCAAACTGGCCTCAATGATGGCGTTGCTGGAAGACAATATGATAAACCTGGAAGATTCGGTGTCTATTGAACACGGCGTCACGCAGTATTATGAGGATATTCTGGAAGACTCTTCGCCTGAAAGCAAGGAACTCGACACAATTACGGTCCGCAAAGCTTTTGAAATGTCTTCCAACGTAGGCGTTTCCAAAATGGTGACCCAAGCCTACGGCGAACGCAACGCCCTCAACAATAATGAAGGAGCCGCCCGGTATATCGCACATATGAAGGAGTTTAACCTGCATTTACCCACAGGTATCGATATAGAAGGAGAAGCTTCGCCTTATATCAAAGAAGCATACAGCGAAAAAGACTCCTGGAGCGGTACTACGCTTCCCTGGATGTCGATAGGTTATGAATCCCGCATCACGCCCTTGCAACTGCTCACGTTTTATAACGCAGTGGCCAACAACGGCGAGATGATGAAACCTATGCTGGTAGAAGAGATCAGGCGTTTCGGACACACCCAGCAGGCGTTTAAGCCTACCGTGATCAAGCGCCGGATTGCCTCAAAACGAACCATACAAAAAGCCAAAGAGCTGCTGGAAGGCGTAGTGGCACGTGGCACAGCCTACAAACTGGCTACCGATCAATACCGGTTTGCCGGCAAAACAGGCACTGCACAGCTCAATTACCGGCGTCGCAAAGGCGGCGCCAATACGATAGGAGGGTATCAGGCTTCTTTCGTGGGTTATTTCCCCGCTGAAGCGCCGATGTACTCTTGCATTGTCATGATTAATCGCCCGCGCCAGCACGGAATTTATGGCAGCGACGTGGCAGGCCCCGTATTCCGCGAAATTGCCGATAAGTGCTTTTATTCGATTATCGAATTGCACGACCCCCTCAACAACGGGCCACGCCCCGTGTTGGCCGGCGCTAATCTGCCGGGCGGCCATGCGGGCAATTCAAAGGAAATGCTGCACGTACTTAATTTCCTGGAATTACCCTATTTCGGCAGTGCCGATGGGGAAATGGCCGTTATCATGGCGCAATCCGACAGTCTGATTATTGATAATAGAAGATTACCCGAAGACAAAGTGCCCAGCGTAATAGGTATGGGACTGAGAGACGCCCTTTACGCCCTCGAAAACCGCGGGCTGCGCGTCCGCATCAGCGGGGTAGGCAAGGTCGTCACCCAGTCTATTATGCCCGGCACAAGAGCCAGAGGGCAAACAGTCTCAATAAGGCTGAATTGAGAAGAGTTACACCATCAGTAGCACAGCAGGACACATGCTTTTACAGGCAATCATTCAAAACCTTTCGCTTAAAGAAGCAAAAGGAAACCTGGACAGGGAGATTAGTCGAATCGATTTTGATTCCCGTCAGGTTATTGAAAATGGCGCTTTTGTAGCGGTACGGGGTACCCATGTGGACGGCCATGCCTTTATCGAAAAGGCGGTCGGCCAGGGCGCCGTGGCAGTCATTGCCGAAGAGCTTCCCGCCGTGTTAAACCCGGAGGTAACGTATATTCAGGTCAGTGACAGCGCATCGGCCTTGGCACATATGGCCGCCAACTGGTACGGTTTTCCTTCCAGGCGACTGCGCCTGGTGGGTATTACCGGCACCAACGGCAAAACGACGACGGCCACCCTGCTATTCGAGCTGTTTCGGTCGCTGGGTTATAAGGCAGGTTTGCTGTCGACTATTGAAAATAAAATAGGCGATACGGTGCTGCCCGCTACCCATACCACGCCCGACGCACTGAGTATCAACAGCCTGCTGGCCGATATGGCCGATGCAGGTTGCGACTTCGCCTTTATGGAGGTGAGTTCGCACGCCGCCGACCAGCGCCGTATTGATGCATTAGACTTTGCCGGCGCTATTTTTACGAACATTACGCATGATCATTTAGATTATCATAAAACGTTTCAGGCCTATATAACGGCCAAAAAAAGGTTCTTTGACATATTGCCCAGGACGGCATTTGCACTGATTAATATCGATGACAAGCGAGGAGAAGTGATGGTGCAGAATACCGCTGCCCGCGTTTATCGCTACAGCTTGCGCGCTATGGCTGATTTCAGAGCCAGGGTGCTCGACAACGGTATCGGCGGTCTGCATCTTAGTATGAACGGTCAGCAAGTTCACGCCCGTCTGATTGGGGAATTTAATGCCTACAACCTGCTGGCGGTATATGCTGCCGCTACCTTGTTGGGCCAGGATAGCACCGAAACCCTGGTAGCGCTCAGTCAACTGCGCGCCGCCGAAGGCCGCTTCGACTACCTGATCGACCCCGGCACTAATATCTCTGCTATCGTCGATTACGCCCATACGCCCGATGCGCTTGAAAAAGTGCTGGACACCATCAGCCGGCTGCGCAAAGGCAAAGCAAGGATTATTACGGTGGTGGGTTGCGGCGGCGACCGCGACCGCGCCAAGCGACCCGAAATGGCCAAGGTAGCCTGTCAACTCAGCGATCAGGTTATTCTTACCTCCGACAACCCGAGAACGGAACCGCCGGAGCAGATCCTGGCCGATATGCAAGCCGGCATTCCCGCCGATGCAGGCCGCAAAACACTGACCTTGGTTGACCGGCGTACCGCTATCCAAACGGCCTGCAGAATGGCTGTAAATGGGGATATCATTTTGGTGGCCGGCAAAGGCCACGAAAAATACCAGGAGATTAACGGCGTGAAATACCCATTCGACGACAAAGAGATATTGAGAAACGAACTATTGGCAGATCCTTCTCAACCCGGCTGATTTGCTATATTTAGCGCTCTAAAAAAGCACGATTATGCTGATTGAACTTATAGAATGGCTCAATTCAATTTTCGGAAAAATACCGGGTTCGGGTTTGTTCCAGTACGTCACGTTTCGGGCAGGCGTAGCTACGATTCTCTCTCTCATTATTTCTATGCTTTTCGGGGGGCGTATCATTAACTATATGCGCCGCCTGCAAATCGGCGAAAACGTGCGCGACCTCGGCCTGCACGGCCAAAAGCAGAAAGAAGGCACCCCCACGATGGGCGGCGTGATTATCATCATGGCTATCCTGCTCCCCTGTCTGCTCATGGCCCGCCTCGACAACGTATATATCATCCTCATGGTGATCAGCACAACCTGGATGGGCCTCATCGGCTTTATCGACGACTATATCAAGGTGTTCCGCAAGAATAAAGCAGGCCTCAGCGGTAAGTTTAAGATTTTGGGGCAAGTGGTGCTAGGCGTGATCATTAGCGTGACGATGTTGCTCAGCGACCAGGTGGTGGTACGCATGAATGTAAAAGAAGCCAAAACGCTGGAAATCGATCAGTTTCAGGTAGGCGAAACCCTGGTGATCAACTCGCTGGAGGGAAAACCCGAAATGAAAGGAGATTATAAGACCAATCTGACCAATATTCCTTTCATCAAAGGTAACCACCTCGACTACGCCTGGCTGATACCCGGCGTCGACAAACCCACTTCCCACAAATGGGTGTGGCTGTTGTTCATCCCACTGGTGGTTTTTATCGTGACAGCCGTGTCGAATGCAGCCAATCTCACCGACGGGCTCGACGGACTGGCTACCGGGGTATCGGGGATTATCGGACTTACTTTGGCGATTTTTGCCTATGTATCGGGCAACGCCATCGCAGCCAATTATCTCAATATCCTGCACCTGCCCGGTACCGCTGAACTGGTGATTTTTGCCGCTTGTTTTTTGGGGGCCTGTTTAGGGTTTTTATGGTATAATTCTTTCCCCGCTCAAATTTTTATGGGCGATACAGGCAGCCTTACCCTTGGCGGTATTATTGCCGCTATGGCCATCTTGCTGAGAAAAGAATTGCTCATACCGGTACTCTGCGGGATTTTTCTGATTGAAAATCTCTCGGTAGTAGTGCAGGTTGCTTATTTTAAATACACCAAACGCAAATACGGCGAAGGACGCCGCATCTTACTGATGTCGCCCCTTCACCACCACTATCAGAAACAAGGTATGGCAGAAACAAAAATCGTGACTCGATTCTGGATTGTGGGAATTTTGCTGGCAGTGATTACGATTATTACCCTGAAAATCAGATAAAAAGCCAGGTATGAAAGTAGTCATTCTCGGAGCGGCGGAAAGTGGAGTAGGAGCAGCCATCCTGGCGCAACAACTGGGTTATGACCTGTTTGTGTCTGACAAAGGTCAGATCAAAGACAACTATAAACGCGAATTGGAGGCGAGGGCTATTCCCTATGAAGAAGGACAACACACCTGGGAAAAAATGGCCGACGCCGATGAGGTGGTTAAAAGTCCCGGCATACCCGATAAAGCGCCGCTGGTAAAAGAATTTGAGGCGCTTGGCATCCCGGTGATCTCTGAAATTGAGTTCGCCGCCCGTTACACCCAGGCAAATATCCTGGCCATCACGGGCAGCAACGGCAAAACGACAACCACGATGCTCGCCTACCACCTGGCAAAAACAGGCGGTATCGACGCCGTCATGGCAGGCAATGTGGGGCTCAGTTTCGCCGCCTGCGTAGCCGACAGCCGCCAACCCGATTGGTATGTGCTGGAGGTGAGCAGCTTTCAACTCGACGGCATCCGTACTTTTCGCCCCAAGGTGGCCATGTTGCTGAATATTACAGCCGACCACCTCGACAGGTACGAATACCGGTTGGAAAACTACGTGCGGTCAAAGTTCCGCATCGCAATGAATCAGCAAGCCGGCGATATCTTTTTCTACAACAGCAACGATATCAATACGGTAGCATTTTTGAAAGACAACAGCTTTGCGGTGGAACCCGACGCGCTGTACCAGGGTTTGATCGATGGAAAAACGCTGCACGTCGGCCACCATCGCTTCGACCTCGGGAGCACCCGGTTGAAAGGCATCCACAACGCCATGAATGCGTTGTTTGCCATCAAAGGGGCCCTCGAAATGGGGGTAGCGCCCGAGCTGATACAGCATGGATTGAATACGTTTGTACCCGTGCCGCACCGCCTCGAAAAAGTGGCGGAAATCGACGGCGTGGAATATATCAACGATAGCAAGGCCACCAACGTAGACTCGGTCTACTACGCCTTGCAGGCCATGGAAAAGCCCGTGGTCTGGATTGTAGGAGGGCAGGATAAAGGCAATGATTATAGCCCCCTGCTGCCGTTTGTGAAAGAAAAGGTTAAAGCAGTTGTCTGCCTGGGCGTCGATAATAGCAAGTTGTTCCATGCTTTTAACGAACTGGTCAACGGGACTATCGTCGATACCAAAAGCATGGCCGAAGCCGTCGGCGCCTCGCGAGATTTAGCCGCCAGGGGCGACGTAGTGCTGCTGTCGCCGGCCTGCGCCAGTTTTGACCTTTTTAAAAATTACGAAGACAGAGGCGACCAGTTCAGAAACGAAGTAAACAATTTGATACAGTAAGATTATGTCCACATTTGCTGCACGAATTTATGCCGAACTCAGAGGAGACCGTACCATTTGGGCGATCATCGCCGTAATGGCTATCTTCTCTTTGCTGGCGGTATACAGCTCTACCGGTATGCTGGCGTACCGGGAGCGCGGCGGCAATACCGAGGCATTCCTGTTGAAGCACGGATTGGTATTGGTGGTGGGACTGTTCCTCACTTATGTGGCTCATCTCATGCACTATATGCGCTATTCGCGCTGGGCGCCGGCGCTTATTACGATTGCAGTGCCGCTGTTGATCTACACGGTCGCTTTCGGGCCCAATATTAACGAGGCCAGGCGATGGATTTTGCTGCCTTTTGTGGGGCTCACGATCCAAACCTCCGATTTTGCGAAGTTGGCGCTCATTATTTATGTGGCCAGGGCTATTTCTACCAAGCAGGAGTATATCAAAGATTTTAACAGCGCCTTTTTGCCCATTATAGTGCCCGTGCTGCTGATTTGCGGATTGATTGCCCCCAGCGACTTATCTACGGCGGGCGTATTGTTCACTGCTTGTTTGGGTATGATGTTTGTGGGAAGGGTGGCCCTTAAGTATATTATATTGCTGATCATGCTGGGGGTCGTGGTGTTTGCCATGTTGTTTTTGATGGGGAGCTTTTTCCCCGACTTTATCCGGTCCACCACGTGGACAACCCGAATTCAAGAGTTTTTGTCCAACCCCGATGGTGTATACCAGGTGCAACAGGCTAAAATAGCCATTGCTAACGGAGGCTGGCTGGGCGAAGGCCCCGGCAATAGTATCCAGCGCAATTTTTTGCCCTCCTCCTATTCCGATTTTATCTATGCCATCATTTGTGAAGAGTATGGCGTGCTGGGAGGCGCTTTGTTGATTTCGCTGTATACCTTGTTGTTTTTCAGGGTAACGCGCCTGGTGACAAAAAGCCCGAAAGCTTTTGGCGCTATGTTGGCCATGGGTTTAAGTATATTGATTGTGTTGCAGGCATTTATTAACATAGCAGTGGCGGTGCACCTGGTGCCCGTTACGGGTATTACGCTGCCTTTTATCAGCATGGGCGGTACGTCGATCATATTTACTTGTATCTCGCTGGGCATTATTCTCAGCGTGAGCAAATACATTGAAACGGTGTCCCCCGTACCGGTAGAAGAAGAATAATGCAGATTTAATTTTGAAACGAAAAAACGACATATCGCGCCCCATAAGGGTATTAATCAGCGGAGGAGGCACCGGCGGCCATATTTTCCCGGCTATCGCTATTGCCGATGCCATCCGTGAAAAGGCGCCCGACGCCGAGATTTTGTTTGTGGGTGCGAAAGGTAAAATGGAAATGGAGAAAGTCCCTAAAGCGGGATACCCTATAGAAGGCTTGTGGATTAGCGGTTTTCACCGCAGCCTGGATTGGAGGAACTTACTTTTTCCTTTCAAACTTGTATCCAGCATGTGGAAAGCCGGCGACATCGTGCGCCGGTTTAAGCCCGATGTCGCAGTAGGAGTTGGCGGTTATGCCAGCGGCCCCGTTTTGCGGGTGGCTTCGCGGCGCGGCATACCTTGTCTGATCCAGGAGCAGAATTCATACGCAGGCGTAACTAATCGCCTGCTGGCGGCAAAAGTGTCGCGCATTTGTGTGGCTTATGACCAGATGGAGCGGTATTTTCCTAAAGAAAAGATCGTCCTGACCGGCAACCCGGTGCGCCGCGATTTGCGCGAAGCACACCCCGATAAAGCAGAGGCCGCCCGGTACTACGATTTTTTACCCGACAGGCCTACGATTTTTGTTTTCGGCGGAAGCCTCGGCGCCTATCGCCTCAATGAAGCGATGGCCGCCAACGCAGCGCTCCTGGCTCAACATCCGGAAGTGCAGGTGATCTGGCAAGCAGGCAGTTTATATTACGATCGCTTTAAAGAAAGCGATACGGCCAAATTGCCTAACGTTCGTATCCGGCCTTTTATCATAAGAATGGACCTGGCTTACACCCTAAGCGATGTGGTGATTTGCCGGGCCGGCGCCCTCACTATTTCTGAGTTGTGCCTGCTGGGACAGCCGGCGATACTGGTGCCTTCGCCCAATGTGGCCGAAGACCACCAGACGAAAAACGCAAAGTCCCTGGTCAACCACGGCGCCGCGCTGATGATCAGCGATAACGACGCGCCGGAGAAGATGATCGAAGAAGCCCTGCATTTGCTGGCCGACAAAGCGCTTTTGAGTAATTTGAGTGAAAATGCTCGCAAACTGGCACACCCCGACGCCGCCGAACGTATCGCCGGCGAGGTGTTGCAACTAGCGGCAAAACCCTACTAAACCCTACTAAACCCTACTAAACTTTTTTCAATAAAATGAATTTGCAGGATTTACATAAAGTGTATTTTATCGGCATCGGCGGTATCGGTATGAGCGCCATAGCTCGGTATTTCCTGAGCCGCAGAGTAGCCGTCTATGGATACGACCGCACGGAAACGAGCCTCACCCAGGCACTCGTTGCCGAAGGCGCAGCTATACACTATACCGACGATCCTGCTTTTATTCCCGAAGGAATCGACCTGGTAATATACACCCCTGCTATTCCGGCTTCGCATAGCGAATTGGTATTTTTTCAAAAAAATGGATACCCTATCAAAAAGCGTGCAGAAGTACTGGGGATCATCAGCAGGGGTATGAAAACGGCGGCAATCGCCGGCACACACGGCAAAACGACGACCTCCTCGATCACCGCGCATTTGTTGCGCACCGGTGGCATCGACTGTACGGCATTCCTCGGAGGTATCGTGAAAAACTTCCAGTCCAACTTCCTCATCGGTAAAAGCGATTGGGTGGTGGTGGAAGCCGACGAATACGACCGCTCGTTCCTGCACCTGTCGCCCGATATCGCCGTCATCCTCTCCATGGATGCCGACCATCTCGATATTTACGGCGACAGCCAAACGCTGCTCGATACCGGCTTTATGGCTTTTGCCCGCCAGGTGAAACCGGGAGGCAGGCTTTGGGTTCAAAACGGACTGATGCCCCAATTTGCGGGTTTCGACAACGTGAGTGGATTCGGTATCGATCAGGGACAACGCCAGGCCAGAAACGTAGGGGTTGAAGATGGTTATTTTGTATTTGACTACGTGGGCGAAGGAGTCACCATCGAGCGATTGCGTTTGCCCATGCCCGGCCGCCACAACGTAGAAAACGCCACGGCGGCTATCACCGTGGCCCTGCATACCGGCGTCGATGTCTCGGCGATCAGGGAAGGCCTGGCCACTTTTGGAGGCGTCAAGCGCCGCTTTGAATTTATCTATCGCGACGAACACAGGGTATATATTGACGATTACGCGCATCACCCCACGGAGATCAAAGCGGTGGTGCAGGCAGCGCGGCAACTGTTTCCGGGAAGAAAACTGACGGGTGTTTTTCAACCCCACCTGTTTTCGCGTACCCGCGATTTTGCCGCCGGTTTTGCCGAAGCGCTCGACGGCTTCGACGACATACTACTGCTGGATATTTATCCCGCACGCGAACTGCCTATACCCGGTGTCACTTCTGAAATAGTTTTTAATAAAATGAAAAACCCCCATAAACAACTGCTCGACAAGGGCAGACTGATAGAAGCGCTTTCGCAGCGGCCACTCGATGTGCTCATGACCATCGGCGCCGGCGATATAGATACGTTTATTAATCCCATTGAAGCTATGTTGGCTTCTACTAAAGGGGTTCATAATACAACCGTAGGATGACTGCCGAACTGAACCATATACTGAAGCGCCTCACGGGCATCGCACTGCTCTTCGCAGCAGGGGTGATGGTTATTTCTGCCGTGGAACGCAAGGAGTCGAGCGAGGTGGTCGAAATTAAAGTGAATATCAACCCGCTGGAAAGCGGCAATTCACTGCTTAACGACAAAGATATCCTGAATACGATCGAACGCAGCTTCGGTTATCCGCTTACGGCACTTCCGGTGGGCGAGGTGGATATTGAACGTCTGGAAAAAGTATTGGAAAGCGACCCCATTATTGCCAATGCCGACGCCTTTATCGGCGCCGACAATGCGATAACCATTGATATCGATCAACGCGAACCTTTGTTGCGCATCATCGACAACAACGGTCTCAACTACTACCTCGATGTCGATGGCTCAAAAATGCCGCTGTCCAAACACTTCTCCCCGCGCGTGTTGGTAGCTACCGGCAACATACCGCCCCACACGCCCGATTTTATGCAGCGCAAACGCCACCTGCTCAAAGATTTGTTTGAACTGACCATGTTTATCAGAAACGACGAATTTCTACAGTCTATGATCGAACAAATCCACCTGAATAATCGGGGCGAGTTTACGCTGGTACCCAAAATCGGAGACCATTTGATTCAATTGGGCAGAATGCACGATATGGAAGACAAACTCAGCAGACTCAAAATCTTTTATAAAGAAGGTATGCCCTACGAGGGCTGGCGCAAATACGACGCCGTCGACCTGCGATATAAAGGACAGGTAGTGTGTAAAAGATAACTGACAAACTATTAATTGCGAGGTAAAACCCCGCGCTTGACCAAAACATGTTTATGATGGAAACCAATGCTTTCAGACCGGATGTAGTCGTTGCCCTGGACATAGGCACGACAAAAGTGTGCGCCATCGCCGGGCGCCGCAATGAATACGGCAAACTGGAGATACTAGGGGTGGGAAAAGTGGATTCGGAAGGAGTTCTCCGCGGTGTCGTTTCAAATATCGAAAAAACGGTTAACGCCATTTCCGATGCCATTGGCATTGTGCGGCGCAGCACCGGCGTCGATTTCAAAGTGGTACACGTAGGTATTGCCGGGCAGCATATCAAAAGCCTGCAACACCGCGGTATTTTAACCCGCGACAACGACCACACCGAAATCAGCCAGCGCGATATCGACCGGCTTATTACCGATATGCACAAACTGGTGTTGCCGCCCGGCGACAAGATTCTGCACGTGATTCCACAAGAATACACGGTAGACAATGAGCAGGGCATCCTCGACCCCATCGGCATGTCGGGCATCCGGATGGAAGCCAATTTCCATATTATTACCGGCCAGATCACCGCTTCTAATAATATCCATCGCTGTGTGGAACGTTCGGGCATGCGCGTAGCGAATATGACGCTCGAACCCATCGCTTCGGCTGCCGCCGTGCTCAGCGAAGAAGAAAAAGAAGCCGGCGTAGCCCTGGTAGATATCGGCGGAGGCACTACCGATATCACGATTTTCCAGGATGGCATCATTCGCCATACCGCCGTGGTGCCCTTTGGCGGCAATGTGATTACCAAAGACATCAAGGACGGCTGCAATGTAATGGTGCAGCAGGCAGAAAAGCTGAAGGTCAAATTCGGCTCGGCTATGTCCGAGGAGGTCTACGACAACCGTATCATTACGATACCCGGTCTCAAAGGCCGTGACCCGAAGGAAATCTCCGAGAAAAACCTCGCCCGCATTATCCAGGCGCGCGTGGAGGAGATTCTCGACTATGTGGTGTGGGAAATCCGCCGCTCAGGCTACGAACGCAAGCTTATCGGCGGCATCGTGCTAACCGGTGGCGGCGCTTTGCTCAACCATATCGATAAGCTGTCGGAATACCACACCGGACTGCCCACCCGCATCGGCATCCCCATCGAACACCTGGCGCACGGCTACAATGAACAACTGAGCAATCCGATTTTCGCTACGGCGATCGGCCTCTTGCTCAAGGGCATTGAAGACCTCGAAGCAGGCAAGGTGCGCATCGAGGCGCCTCCTGTACAAGAGAAACAGCCCAGCCAGGAAGAAGAGGAAGAAACCGCAATGGCCGGCGGCAAATGGTACGAACAATTGTTCCGCAAAACCAAAGAGTGGTTTGAAGCAGAACCCGATTCAGAATTCTGACCGGGCCTTAGCCCCGGGACGCCAACGGGCGCCCCAGCGAGTTGATATTTTTTAATTTTTGAATTATCCTGGATTAGTTGATTTTGGAATCGTAGAGACGCGATTAATCGCGTCTCTACGATTCCAAAATCAACGACACCGCGCCATCAACGACACCGCGCTTTCAGGACAATTCACTGCCAATAGATGCCCCCACTTACTGATACTAATATAACTAGCGGACATCCAGCGGCAGTATTCACAAAAAACAGCAGCCATGTTATTCGATTTGCCAAAAGGTGAAAGCCCGATCATAAAACTTATCGGCGTAGGCGGCGGCGGAAGCAACGCGGTTACCCACATGTTCAAGCAGGGTATCGTCGGCGTAGATTTTGCCATCTGCAATACCGACTCCCAGGCCATGGAAATGAGCCCGGTACCTACTAAAATTCAACTGGGGCCCTTCCTTACCGAAGGTCGCGGCGCCGGCTCTAAGCCCAATATCGGCAAGCTGGCGTGTGAAGAATCTATCGAGGACGTGCGCAAGTATCTCGAAAATAATTGCCGCATGTTGTTCATCACCGCAGGCATGGGCGGCGGCACCGGCACAGGCGCCGCTCCTATCATCGCCAAAACGGCGCGCGAGATGGATATTCTCACGGTAGGCATTATTACGCTGCCCTTTACTTTTGAAGGGCGCCGCCGTACCGAGCAAGGCACCGACGGCTTGTCGGAACTGCGCAAACACGTAGATACGCTTATCGTGATATCTAACGATAAACTGCGCCAGATCTACGGCAACCTGTCTATCTCTGAAGCCTTCGCTGAGGCCGATAATATCCTCACCACTGCCGCCAAAGGTATCGCAGAGATTATCACGGTGCCAGGCTATGTCAACGTCGACTTCGAAGACGTGAATACGGTGATGCGCGATAGCGGTGTAGCTATCATGGGCACCGCGACCGCAGCCGGCGAAGACCGCGCCAAACGCGCCGTGGACGAAGCCCTGCATTCACCCCTGCTGGAGGACAACCATATCAAAGGCGCCCAGCATATCCTGCTCAATATCTCTTCGGGTAACAAAGAGGTCACTATGGACGAGATCTTCGAAATTACGGAGTTCGTCCAGGAGGAAGCAGGTTACGGCACCGACCTCATCTGGGGTAATTGCTACGACGAATCACTGGGTGATAAGATCAGCGTGACGGTGATCGCTACGGGCTTTGAGCACAACGACGACCTCAAAGCGCAAAAAACGACGACCACCGACCGCATCGTGGTTTCGCTCGATGACGATGAAAAAAAAAGGAATAACCCGGAGCAGCGCATTACGCTGTCGGATATAGGTTTTGAACAAAATGACAAACCCGACGCCAATACGTTCGAGTTTGATAATGTCCGCAATGCCTACGATAAGTTCCACCAGCGCCACCACTATTCCTACGAAGAACCCTACGTGAGAAACGACGATAAGGATAAAGAGCGCGAAGACGAAGAACGCCGCAAGATGCAGGAACGCGAGTCTAAACGACGCGAAAAACTGCGCGTGCAAACGCTCAAGCTCAATAATCCGCAAACGATCAATGAATTGGAAAGCGAACCCGCCTACCTGCGCCGAGGCGTCCATCTCGATGATGTACCCGACTCCGGCGACCACTCAATGTCGCGCTGGGTGATCAGCGACGACGAAGAACCCGAGTTTAAGGAGGGCAATTCGTACTTACACGACAATGTAGATTAGTCCAGAATAAGCATTGGATATTCATCAGGGGCTGTACTTCCGGGTATAGCCCTTTTTTTTGGCAGTCAGCACTCAGCTATCAGCTTCTAAGAACTGACTGCTGAGTGCCAAGTGCTGAGTGCTAAAAAAAGCCCTTTCAGCCCCCGAAAATTACCGTTCATAGAAAAAAAGTGGCGCATATCGGTAACATCACCCAACTTTATGGTATTAATTGAATGTCTGGTACTTGCTAAATGATCTGCACTTAAAAGTTTTAACATTAATTTAAATGGACATGAAGCAACATCCGGAGAAAAAAAAGAGTTCTTAAGGTAAAGACGACGATTTTAATTCCCATGCACCCTAAAACATATCCCGATTATGAACAGCCGAAAAATTAAACTGGCCTTGACCGTGGGCCTGATGAACGCCGAAGCAAGCAGTAACGCCATCTACTTTATAAAAGAAGTGATGCAGGGATTCCAGGAAGTAGGCGCTTTCCTCGGATCAGTACTCAAAGATAAGTCTACGCTCAATAGCAACCATATCCGCCAAACGTATGCCGTGCAATTCGAAAATTGTACCGTAAACGTCGACCTGGTTTCTAACCCCAATACGCAATACCAATATGTACAAGGTTTTCAACTGAATTAACCGACATCTATTACTGTTAACATATCCAAAGCATGTCAAGAGGCGGCTCCTTCATCGGTCCGCCTTTTGTGTTTTTAAATACGGTTTAGTAGGGTTTAGTAGGGTTTAGTAGAGTTTAGTAGGGTTTAGTAGGGTTTAGTGCATTCGCAGTTTAGCGGTAGGGTTTAGAGACCAAAATCTTGCGGCTGCACAAAATAGTCGTAAAGTCGCAAAGTCGCAAAGTCGTAAAGTCGTAAAGTCGTAAAGTCGTAAAGTCGTAAAGTCGCAAAGTCGTAAAGTCGTAAAGTCGCAAAGTCTCACAGTCCCTTACAGTCTGCCATCAAGGCCTCATACAGCGGGCTATTGCCCAAAATCTCCCGGTTTCCCAGTACAATCACCTGCTCCCTCGCCCGGGTCAGCGCCACATTGAGCCGCCGGTCGGTACCCTCGTCGGAGAGCGATATCAAAGCGCTGAGCTGACTGAGCGAATTGGTACACAGCGATAACAGAATGATATCTCGTGCGCCACCCTGATATCGCTCTACGGTATCAATGGTGAGCATGGCGGGGTTGATGCCCTGTTTTTCGAGTACGCTCCTGATCTGGGCGATCTGGGCGCGGTAGGGGGTGATGATGCCCAGACTGCCGGCGTTGAAATCGCGCCCGGATGCGGCGTATAGCTTTTGAATGCGAGCCACCAGATCAGCTACTAGCGTGGCTTCGTGTACGTTGGTTTTCTGGTTGGCACTGCTTTCGTCTACCGGTGTGGACAAAAAGATGTTGCGCTCCCGGCACAGCAGATCCTCCAGTTTGTCGAGGCCGCCCAGGTCGGGGTGGGGGAGCGGCGACTTTTGCCTTTCGTGGGTGCGGGTTCCCGGCGGCAGTATTTTTAGGGTTTTATTATAAAAATATTGGTTGGGAAATGTCATGATGTCCTGGTGCATTCGCCCCTGGTGGCTCAATTGCGCGTAGGCCCAATTCCAGCCTTCGGATTGACAGCGCTTGTACAATCTTTCAAAAAAAGAGTTGCGCAGGTTCAACAAGCCGAGCGCCTGCAGATCGGGGTCGTCGACGGCGGAGGCCTGGGGCGACTGGGCGACCACCGCCGGTAACTGCTGGTGGTCGCCGATGAGGATGAATCGCTCAAAACGAGGCAACAAACCCGCCAGCGCCGGCTCGAGCACCTGCGAAGCTTCGTCGATGATGACGCGCTGGAATTTCTTGAGCTGCAGCAATTCGGGTTTGGCCATGATGCCCGCCACGGTGGCCACTATGATGCGGTGGCCTTCAATGACGGCCAACAACTCCTGGCGGGTGCGCGCCTTCGAGGTTTTGGCGTCGAGCAATTGCGGCAGGAATCGCTGTTCGGTGGAATATCGCGACCCGATGCGCAGGTAATGCCGGCTAATATCGCCGCCAAGTTCTTCGATGGAAGCGCATATCTCATCTACAGCCCGGTTGGTGTACGCCAGCAAAAGCACGTTTTCGCGCGTATGCGCCAACAACCAGCCAACCATGTGTTTGAGCATCAGGCTCGTCTTGCCGGTGCCCGGCGGTCCCCACAACAGGAAATAATCGGGCGCGCCGAGGGCCGCTTTGAGTATGGCGAATTGTTCTTCGGTGAGCTCTTCTATCGGCGCCAACTCAATGGGGGTTCCCTCGCGAGGCGCTTCCTGGGTGAGCAATAACCGGCGTTTACCAGGAGTGGTGAGCGTCCATTCAAACAGACTGCGATACAGCGAGTTAAAGGAACTGTCGAGCAGGTCGTGTTCGAGATTCCAGTAGTCTATTTCGTTGAAAATGCGGTCGTTAAACTGGGGCGAGCGCAGCCGCGTGATGACCTCGTTGTTAACCATTTCTACGATGGTGCATTTGAATATCTGCCCCGACAGGACGTCGTCGGCCAGGGGGTACAAAACCGCGATGTCGCCCTTTCGGAAATTGGCGAGGGCATTGGTTTTGGTGGTGCGCGAAAAGATGATGAGCGGGTCTTCTTCGCGGGCCCGGTTGTTAATCACCTGCAGGTGACTGAGCACCTCGAAGTTTTCCTGTTTTTCTTCCAATTTGTTGAGCCACAGCGCCGCCATGCCGTTGGGCGCGTCGATGCCCTGCTGCCCGGTCTTGGCCAGTTGCTGCTCGCGGGCGATAAACCCCGAAAAAGCGACGAAATATTTGCGCTCCAGATTGTTAAGAGCTTGGTAGGCCTGATAAAACAAGGCCATATCGCGCTGGACGAAGCCTTTGAAATTTTGCGGGTTGAGTTTGCCGAATAGTTTCCTGCCGGCATCGAGCAAGTCGTCGCCCTGTGCGCTGAGCCCCGACAACAGCCACTCGATGGCCACCAACTGGTTGCGGGCCTGCAGGGCCTCGTATTGCAGGGATTTGACTGCCGGCGCATAACGCAGCGGTTTTTCTTCTTGTCCGGAATAAAGTATGTAACAAATGGGATTCAATTGCTTGCCGTAGGCCGAGCGGATGAGCAGGTCGTAAAGCAGGGTTTGGATATAATGCGAAGCGCCGATGCCGTAGGCATTGGGCATAAACGGCTTGCCGCTTTTGAGTTCTACGATGGCTGAGCGCGAACTGCCCGTGGGGTCGCGGTAAAAGACGTCGAGTCGGCCTTGCAGGCCGTAGGTTTCAGAGAAGAAGGTAGGCTCCAGGGTGCAATCTTCGGGGCTGATATTTTCAGCCTGAAAGCCCCCTTTGGTCATTTGGTTGAGAGTAACGTAGTGTTTTTGAATGTCTTGTAAAATGGCTTTGATCTCGCCATCTGAAAACAGACAAAACGCAAGAGGGTTGGTGTGAAACAGTTTTTGGCGCAAATCCTGGAAAGTGATGCCGGGAAAGGTCATCAGCTGGTCGAGGAAGTAGTTGGCGATGTTGCCCACTACAAGAGCTGCGGAAGGCGCAAAAGGCAGGAAGCGCTTCAGCAGAAATCCCCAGGGATCGACCTGCCCATCGCGGAAGGCCTCGGCCACTGCCGACACGTCGAGGAGGTAGTCGGGCGCGATCACGATGGCTTTGGGCCGGTACACGCCCTCCTGGTCGATTTCTACGTCGAGCAGATTGAGCGCAGTGGGGAAGCCGAATACGCTGCGCAGGGTTTTTATGGTGAGTTCAAAATTGTCGTTGTGGCCGGTGATATTGTACGATATGCGGATGGGATCTTCGGGGCGCGCTTCGTCGCGGGCAACAAGCGTATTGCTGTCGGGCTCGTCGGAAAGCGCCAGTACGCGGGCTTTGGCGCGGAAGCTCTGGGCCTTTGATGTGGCAAAGGGAATGGGCCAGTCGGTAGGTAATAGGAGCGTTAGGCTCTCAGGCGCCGGCGTCTGCCACAGGGCCTCAATGATAGCGGCATTTACTTTCAGCCCCAGCGCCACGCCGGCCGCTTCCTGCCCCTGCCGCCTGTCGGTGGCCATTCGCCGAAAGGCGTGCAAATAGTATTGCAGCCGCCTCTCAATTTGTTGCTGGTGGCACACATAAGCCATTCGCGCAAATAAAGTGGAAAAAAGCAACTGCTCTTTTTTGGAGGCTTCGACAAATATCAGGCTCAACAGCCGGTACAAGGCGTCCGTTTTGCCCGCGGTATCCAACTCCTGGTTGCGGGCAATTTTTTCTATTTCTTTAAATAATAAAACGGCTAACGCCTCTGAGGACATAGATTGGTTTTTTCTTGCTGCAAAATACGATATCCATTTCAGATTTCGGATTGCGGATTTCGGACTGTGGATTGCTGACTGCTGACTGTTGACTGCTGAACTTTTTTCATACCTTAGTGCTTTCAAAATACGTAACTATCTATAAAACCCATGACGATGTTTCGTTCTCTGAGATATGCAGCGCTCCTGACTTTGATGGTAGGTGTTTTCGCTTGCGCGCAAAAATCAAAAGCTCCCCGCCAAAGCGGCGCCGGACTGGCCATGGAACAATGGGGCCTCGCCCGCTCCTGGCCCGACGGCCGCATCTACGCCCGACACCTCAGCGTAGCCCTCGCCCAGCGCAACCTCGAACTCGACTTTCGCACCAATAACCCCCAATGGGAAGCCCTGGGGCCCAAAAATATCGGCGGCCGCAGCATCAGCCTGGCCTTCCACCCCCTCGATAGCAATATCATCTACGTGGGCACGGCCAGCGGCGGTCTCTGGCGTACTACCACCGCCGGGGTGGGCGCCAACGCCTGGGAACGCATCTCTACCGGCTATCCCGTGCTGGGCGTCGGCGCCATCGCCATCAACCCCAACGACCCCAACGAAATGTATATCGGCACCGGCGAAGTATACAACTACACCGCCGCCGCCCCCAACGTATACAACCGCCTCACCCGAGGCTCCTACGGCATCGGCATACTCAAAACCACCGACGGCGGCGCCACCTGGTCTAAAACCCTCGACTGGTCGTACGACGAACTTACCGGTGTGTGGGATATCGTCATTAATCAGCAAAACCCATCTTCGGTGTGGGCCGCCACTACCCGCGGACTCTACCGCAGCTACGACGCCGGGCAAAGCTGGGAAATCGCCCACAACCTCGAAATGGCCGTGGATATCGAAATACACCCCGCAGATACATCGAAAATTTGGGTGAGCCACGGCGCTTACCTGAGCCCCGATGCCGGCGTGTATCACTCCACCGACGGTGGCAATACCTGGAGCCTGTCGCCAGGCCTGCCTTTTGATTACACCGGCAGAACCATGCTGGCCATCAGTCCTTACCAACCCGACGTGATGTACGCCTCCGTAGCCGACGCTTTTGTGAGCAGGGGGCTCTATCGATCCACCAACGGCGGTGAAAACTGGCAACTGATGAGTACCAAGGACGTGGCCGCCTATCAGGGTTGGTACTCCCACGATGTGGCCATCGTGCCCAATAACCCCAATACGGTATTATACGGCGGCATCGACATGCATAAGTCGACAACCGGCGGCACAAACCCCATCCAGAAATCGTATTGGTACAACTGGGATTTCGGTGTTACCCCCGTGGGCGGCCCCGAAGGCCCGCCCAATTATGTACATGCCGATATTCACGGCATTTATTTTTCGCCTTTTGATACGCACTATGTTTTTGCCGTAACCGACGGCGGTATTTTTTTCTCTGCCGACGCCGGCGAAAACTGGGAAGGCCGCAACGGTGGCTTCCAGAGCCAGCAGTTTTATGCCAATTTTTCTAACTCTACTACCGATGCCAATTTCGCCATCGGCGGCATGCAGGACAACGCCACGGCCATCTACCTCGGCGGCGATGCCTGGCAGCGCGTTATCGGCGGCGACGGTATGAGTACCGCTATTAACCCCGACAATGATATGGTGGTGTACGGCACCTCGCAAAACCTCAATTTACAGCGCTCGCTCAACAGAGGAGTAAATTTTAGCTCGGCAGCCGTTTCTTCGGCCAACGGCGAAGCTAAAAACTTCAACGCCCCCTACGAATTGGCGCCCACCAATTCCAATCTCTTATATGCCGGGGCCCAACGCCTGCACAGGTCGACCAACGGCGGCACCAACTGGGCAGCCACCACAACGGCATTGGTCGACGGGGGTAACTCTATCCTCACTATCGCTATATCGCCATTTGACGAAGACGTAATATATATCGGCACTTCGCCCAATTTTAACGACCCGCGTATTTTAAAAAGCACCAACGGCGGTAGCACCTGGTCGTATATCAACGGCTTGCCCAACCGCACGGCAATGGATATCGTTTTCCACCCCGATGACGAGGAAACGGTCTTCGTGGTCTTTTCGGGCTTTAATACCGAGCACGTATACCGCACTACCGACGGCGGCGCCACCTGGACCGCCATCGACAACGGACTGCCCGACGTGCCCACCAATACGCTGTTTATCGATCCCGATTTCCCCCAGCATCTGTATGTGGGCAATGATGTCGGTTTGTATATTTCGTACGATAGCGGCGACAACTGGGAACCCTACGGCGAAGGCCCCTCCGACGCTGTCATGGTGATGCACCTGAGCCACTCGCCCGCCAACGACAAGCTGCGCATAGCCACGCACGGACTGGGTGTCTACCAGGTCGACCTGGCCGAACCGCCCGTCACTTCAAGCAACGAGCCTGCAAAAGAGCGACTGATACTCAAAGCGCCCTATCCCAATCCTTCAAGTGATGTGGTTACGATTGAATGGCAATTGCCGTCGCCCACCCGCGTCAGGCTGTCGCTTTACAACGCCCAGGGCCGGTTGACCCGCGTACTGGAAAACCGCGCCATGCCTGCCGGTGAGCACTCGTACCGGTTGCCCGTCGGCGATTTGCCCGCAGGGATCTATGCTGCTGTGTTGGAAGGGGATGGCTTCAGGCAGGCTAAAGCTTTTGTAGTTTCTGATCTTGAGTAGTAGATGGTCGACTGCATTAGATAGAATAGTCCCCAAGTCGTAAAGTCTTACAGCGATAATTCAGGAGGTGATTTGAGATCACCGCCTGAAGTGACGGGGTCGTAAAGTCCTAAAGTCGTACAGTCGTACAGTCGTATAGTCATACAGTCCTACAGTCCCCCTCCCACCGGGTACCACCGCCCCTCCCGGCCCGCTATGGAGCCAGGGAAGACAACCCGGGCCTCCGCCTCCAGGAGGCCTTCATCGGGGTATCGGGGAGAAAAATGGCCCAACAGCAGTTGCTTTGCATCGGCCCGCCGGGCTATCTCGGCAGCCTGGGCGGCAGTAGAATGGCGGCTGATCGAGGCCTCCATCTCGTGCGAATTGTCGAAAGTAGACTCATGGTACAACAGATCGACGCCCTGGATCAGGGCTGGCAGTCGCTCGTCAAAAGCCGTGTCGGAGCAATAGGCATAGCGGCGTAGCGACGCCGGCGGGTGAGTCAGCTCGGTGTGGAGAATCAACTTGCCATCGGATAACACTATATCCTGGCCGGCTTTGGCCTGTTTGATTTGTGTAAAATCGAGGGCGTATTCCTCAATTTTTTCAGCGCGGATATTGAGCGGGCGCGGTTTTTCACAAAACAAAAAACCCGAAGTGGGAATGCGGTGCGACAGCGGCAGGCTAAACACCTGCAGGTATCGGTCTTCAAACAGCAAACAATGGCGTTCGGTATCGATAACGTGGTAAGCAACGGGGTAGGAGAGGGCGCATCGGCTCCAGCGCAGTTGCACCGCGATCATCTCCTCCAGTCCCTCCGGGGCAAAAATATCCAGTGGAGTTTGCCGGTTAAACAGCGTATAAGAAGTGAGCAGGCCGATAAGGCCGTACACATGGTCGCCGTGTAAATGGCTGATAAAGATCTGGTTGAGCTTCTGTTTGGGCGCCTTGCAGTCGGAGAGGCGCATCTGGGTACCTTCGCCGCAATCGATCAGGTAAAAACATTCCTCATAACGAAGCACCTGTGCCGAAGGGTGGCGGCCCCTGTCGGGCAAGGCAGCGCCCGTGCCCAGCAGCAAAACCTCAAACCTGCTCACGCCCGGTTAGCGTTCGTCTTCTTCCTCAATGCCTTCATCCAGGCTGGCATTCAATTCGCGTTCGATCTCCTCCATAAAAATCAGGTCGATCGCTTCCGATACTGTGGGAAGAATAGTCAACACGGAGCTAAGGCGCGAAATCTCGATAAGCTTTTGCACGGCGGGGTGCGAGACATCCGTCAGGATAAACGAGCCCATGGTCTTCCACAAGCGGTTGGCCGTAAGGATGGCGCTCAAGCCCGAGGAATCGATATATTCAACGGCAGAAAGATCAAATATCAGGTTGTTGAAGCCTTCATTAGCCAAAATGACGAACTCCGACTTCAGGTCGGGCGCAACAATGGAATTGAGGTTTTTTTCTTCCAGTTTGATGACGGCGTATCTTCCGTCTTTGTCTTTGTCTATCGAAAATTTCATCTTGAAAATATTACTATGGTGATTTACACTGCAAAATTACCAATTCTGTGCGAATTTGCTAATGTGCTGATTTGCTAATTTGCTGATGGCGGATTATAGCGAGTAACAGTCAGCTTTTTTGAACTGACCGCCGACCGCCGATACCCGACCGCCGACCACTAAACTAACCCCCTCTTTCATTTGTTATTGCATTTGTTACCATGAAACAGTAATATTTGTCATCACTAATCTCAAAAATTCACTATAATTTAACACCGTTGTTGATAAATTTTTCAACTTACACCTTGATTTACACCTACATTATTTGGAAAATTGCATCATCTAAAGGCTAAGTACCGATTCAATATGAATAGTAACAAGTTTTCGCCGAAAGTCAAGCAGATCATTTCCCGTAGTCGCGACGAGGCTATCGGGCTGGGGCATGACTTTATCGGCACCGAACATTTGCTCCTCGGCATGATGTCTGACAAGGAGAGCCTGGCCATGAAGGTGCTGGAATCTCTGGAAGTAGACGCTACCGAGCTGCGGCAAACCCTGGTGGAATCTATCCAACGCACCCCGATAGCCGCCGCCAGTCTCAATGTGGGCAATATCCCCCTGAACAAACAGGCCGAAAAGGTACTTAAAGTGACCTTCCTGGAAGCCAAAGCGTTGAAAAACGAAGAGGTGAGCCCCGAACACCTGATGCTGTCAATCCTCAAACACAAGGATAATCCCGCTTCGAAGGTGCTGGGCCAGTTTGAGGTGGATTATGATATCTTCAAGGCTGAACTGGAATACGTGCGTCAGGAACAGGACTTTACGTCCAATAGCAGCAGTATCGACCCCTATTCGCAGGCGCCTTCCGATCAGGATGACTCCTATGAAGACGACGATGCGCAATCCCGCAGCTTCCAGCAACGCAGCAAGGGCGCTACGAAGTCGAGAACCCCGGTACTCGACAATTTCGGCCGCGATATTACCAAGCTGGCGGAAGAAGACAAACTCGACCCGATTATCGGGCGCGAAACCGAGATAGAACGCGTGTCTCAGATCCTGAGCCGACGCAAGAAGAATAACCCGATCCTTATCGGCGAACCCGGCGTGGGCAAGACGGCTATCGTGGAGGGCCTCGCCCTGCGCATTATCCAGAAGAAGGTGTCGCGCACGCTTTTCAATAAGCGTATCGTGATGCTCGACCTGGCGGCGCTGGTGGCGGGCACCAAATACCGCGGCCAGTTTGAAGAGCGCATGAAGGCCATTATGAACGAATTGGAGAAATCGCGCGACGTGATCTTGTTTATCGACGAGATCCACACGATCGTAGGCGCCGGCGGCGCCACGGGGTCGCTCGACGCTTCCAATATCTTCAAGCCGGCCCTGGCACGCGGCGAACTGCAGTGCATCGGCGCTTCAACGCTCGACGAATACCGCCAGCATATTGAGAAAGACGGCGCCCTCGACCGCCGCTTCCAGAAGGTGATGGTCGATCCGCCGGCGCCCGACGAGGTGATCCACATTCTCAATAATATTAAGTCGAAATACGAGGAGTTCCACAATGTGATATATAGCGACGAAGCCATCCTGGCCTGCGTGCGCCTCAGCGACCGCTATATCACCGATCGCTTCCTGCCCGATAAGGCTATCGACGTACTCGACGAAGTGGGCGCCCGCGTGCATCTGAAAAATATTCACGTGCCCGAGCATATCGAAGAACTCGAAAAGAAAATCGAGGAACTCAAAGAGTTCAAGAACCAGGCAGTAAAGAATCAGCAATACGAAAAGGCCGCCGACCTGCGCGATAAAGAATCAAAGCTGGTGCGCCAACTCGAATTTGCCAAGATTCAGTGGGAAGAAGAGGCCAAAACCAAACGCTATCCCGTTGGCGAAGAAGATATCGCCGAAGTGGTGTCAATGATGACCGGCATCCCCGTGAGACGGGTAGCCCAAAGCGAAAGCAAAAAGCTGGTGAGCATGGAAAATGACCTCCAGCACGTGATTATCGGTCAGGACGAAGCCATCGGCAAGATTGCCAAGGCTATACAGCGCAACCGCGTGGGCCTCAAAGACCCCCGCCGACCCATCGGCTCGTTTATTTTCCTGGGCCCCACCGGCGTAGGTAAAACCGAACTGGCCAAGGCGCTGGCCCGCTACCTCTTCGACTCCGACGACGCCCTCATACGCATCGATATGAGCGAATACATGGAGAAATTCTCCGTGAGCCGCCTCATCGGCGCGCCTCCGGGTTATGTAGGCTACGAAGAAGGCGGCCAACTCACCGAAAAGGTGCGCCGCAAGCCCTACTCTGTAGTGCTGCTCGACGAAATCGAAAAAGCGCACCCCGATGTGTACAACATCCTGCTGCAGGTGCTCGACGACGGCCAACTTACAGACGGCCTCGGCAGAAGGGTCGACTTTAAGAATACGCTGATTATTATGACTTCCAATATCGGCGTGCGCCAGTTGAAGGACTTCGGCCAGGGTGTGGGCTTTAATACCAAAGCCCGCCAGGATGCCGCCCAGGAATATACCAAAGGCGTGATCCAGAATGCCCTCAAGCGTACCTTCTCGCCCGAATTCCTCAACCGCATCGACGACGTGGTGATCTTCAACAGCCTCGGCCGCGAAGAAATCTTCAAGATCATCGATATTTCGCTCAAAGACGTGCACAAGCGCTTGTCGGGTATGAATTATTCCCTGCAACTCACGGAAGAAGCCAAAAATTTTGTGGCTGAAAAAGGTTTCGACCCTCAATTCGGCGCCCGTCCGCTTCACCGGGCGATCCAGAAGTATATCGAAGATCCCCTGGCAGAGTTTATCCTCAACGAAAATCCGCCCGAAGGCAGCACATTGGAAGCCGTACTCAAAGAAGACGGCGAAAGCCTCGCCATCGCTCTGGCTAAACCAGTCAATTCGGATGTGCAGTAAAAAGGTTTTTTTTAACTAATCATAAAGAAGTACACCCGCACTATTGCAGGTGTACTTCTTTTTTATGAATTTCGTTGTTTCGATTTGGCGTGGTTCCGCTTACCCGTCGGCCAAAGTCACAACCGCCGGGAGTTCTCAGGTAAATACCTTAAGCGGAAAGCGCCTTTTTATTATTTCATTAAAAAAAATTGTATTGAATAAGAGACCACACCCTCAACAAGACCCAGCCAGATTGCAGTTCCGCGTGAATGACCAGATCCGGATTCCCGAAGTGCGACTCGTGGGTGACAACCTGGAAGAAGTAAGCAAAATAGTAGGCGAACCAGTGGAAACAGGCATTTTCCCCACGCGCAAGGTGCGCGAATGGGCCGAACAATCAGAACTCGACCTGGTGGAAATCTCTCCCAATGCCAACCCCCCCGTGGTGCGTATCGTCGATTTTAATAAGTTTATCTACGAACGCAAGAAAAAAGAAAAGGAGATTAAGTCCAAAGCAGCTAAAACCGTTATAAAGGAAATCCGCTTCGGCCCCAATACCGACGACCACGATTTCGAGTTTAAGTCGCGCCACGCCAAAACTTTCCTCGAAGAAGGCGCCAAGGTGAAGGCCTATGTGCAATTCAAAGGCCGCGCTATCGTGTTTAAGGAAAGAGGCGAACTCCTCCTGCTCAAGTTCCTCAAAGAACTCGAAGAAGTAGGCGCCCCCGAGGCCATGCCCAAAATGGAAGGCCGCCGGATGATCGTGATGATTTCACCCAAAAAAGTTGTCAAAAAGTAAGCCGCCACAGACTGCAAAAAAAAGTAAGACCGGGTAGTTAGTATATCCGATATTGCGTTATCTTTGCAGTCCGTTTAAAATAATGTACTGATGCCTAAGATGAAGACACATTCCAGCGCCAAGAAACGTTTCAAGGTGACTGGATCCGGCAAGATCAAGCGTTTCCAAGCGAATACGTCGCACCGGATGCGCAAAAAAAGCGACAAAGCCAAGCTTCGCCTTCGCGACTCCGCCCTGGTGAGCCCGGCTGATGAAGGACGCGTAAAGCGCATGCTTGGCGTGTAAACTATTTTATTTTTTAACGAGAACGCAGGATAAAAGCGGTTTGAAAAAATCCCCTGCGTTGTACTAAAAAAAGCAATATGCCTCGTTCTGTAAACGCCGTTGCATCAAGAGCACGGCGCAAGAAGATTATGCAGATGGCCAAAGGCTACTTTGGCGCCCGCGGTAAAGTGTATACCGTAGCAAAAAATACGGTTGAAAAAGGCCTCCAATACGCCTACCGCGACCGTAAGAACAAGAAACGCGCCTATCGCGCCCTCTGGATCGCCCGTATCAATGCCGCTTCCCGCCTCAATGGCACTACGTATTCCAAGTTGATGTTCAAGCTGGCTCAAAACGGCGTTACCCTCAACCGCAAAGTACTCGCCGACCTGGCCCTGAACCACCCCGAGGTGTTTAAGGCTGTGTTGGATTCAGCAAAGTAGGGCGAACGTTTACCGTTCGCCTCTGTGGTGAATGCTGCGAAGGGCGAACGTTTACCGTTCGCCTCTGTGGTGAATGCTGCGAAGGGCGAACGTTTACCGTTCGCCTCTGTGGTGAATGCTGCGAAGGGCGAACGTTTACCGTTTGCCACGTTTTCGTCGTTATAGGGTGAACGGTAAACGTTCACCCTACGACGACGATGACGTGGTGACATGGTGCATCAAAAACGCCTTCAGGAATCCGTCCAAATCGCCGTCTAACACGGCATCCGTCTGGCTCGTCTGAAAGCCGGTGCGGTGGTCTTTCACCCGGCGATCATCGAGCACATAACTCCTGATCTGGGATCCCCACTCATTTTTCATCTTGGTAGCCTCCAGCTTTTCCTTCTCAGCCATTTGTTTTTCCAACTCCAGCTCGTAGAGTCTCGATTTGAGCATCTGCATCGCTTTGTCGCGGTTCATATGCTGAGAGCGCTCCTGCTGGCATTCTACCACGATACCCGAAGGGATGTGACGCAGTCGCACGGCCGATTCGGTTTTGTTGACGTGCTGTCCGCCGGCGCCGCTTGAGCGGAAGGTGTCCCACTCGATATCAGCGGGGTTCACATCCACATCAATGCTGTCATCTACGAGTGGGTGTACAAAAACGGAGGCGAAAGAAGTCATGCGTTTGCCCTGGGCATTGTAGGGACTCACTCGCACCAGCCGGTGCACGCCGTTTTCGCCGCGCAGCAGCCCGAAGGCAAAATCGCCGTTGATTTCCAGTTCGGCAGATTTGATGCCCGCTACGTCGCCGGCCTGTACGTTGAGTTCCGTCACTTTGAAACCCTTGCTTTCGGCCCACATGAGGTACATGCGGTACAGCATATCGGCCCAGTCGCAGGCTTCGGTGCCGCCGGCGCCTGCATTGATCTGGAGCAGGCAGCCCAACTCGTCTTCGGGCCTGTTGAGGGTGGAGCGGAATTCGAGCTCGTCTACCGCAGCCAGCGCTTCGTTGTATTTCTGGTCGAGTTCTTCTTCAGTTACCTCGCCTTCTCTGAAAAAGTCGAGCAATACTTCGGCGTCGTCTACTTGGGTAGCTACTTCCTGGTATTGCGCCACCCAGTTCTTGTGGCTTTTGATAAGCCTGAGTGTGGCTTCGGCCTCCTGGGGTTTATCCCAAAAGCCGGGATTCAGGGTAAGTTGTTCTTTTTCTTCTATTTGAATAAGCCGGTTATCGACGTCAAAGATACCTCCTGAGAGATACCAGTCGGTCCTTGAGCTCGCGCAGTTGTTCTGCCGTCATGGTATTGTAGGTTTAGATGGTGAATAAAACGGGGTTGTAGGTTATAGGTTGTAAGTTGTCGGTTGTAAATCATGTTCTAAAACCTACAACCTACAACTTACAACTTACAACTTACAACGGCATCTACTTCTCCCTCTCCACATAAAAAATCAACTCTGCATTAGGCGGAATAACCGGGGGGCTGCCCTGTTCGCCGTAGCCGAGTAGGGAGGGGATAAAGAGGGTGGCTTTGCCGCCTGGTTTCAGCAGGGCGATGCCTTCATCCCAACCTTGAATAACGCGGCCCATACCGATGGGGAAGGAGATAGGTTCGCCATTTTTGAAAGATGTATCAAACATCGTACCGTCGGTGAGTACGCCGTAGTAGTGTACCGATACGTTATTGCCCGGTTTGGGTGTATCGCCGCTTCCTTCTTCGTGGATGATATACTTTAGTCCGGAGGCCGTTGTTTTGATTTCGGCGGCCAATTGGCCGGCGGAATACTGCTGAACCGTTGCGCCCACCTTGCCGGCGATTTCTGATTCGCGTTGGCGAACCACGTCGAGGCGGCTTTGGCGCTCTTCTTCGGTCTCTATGTCGGTCAGCACCACGTCGTAGTACATGATATTGCCGCTTGTAATACCCATCTGCTGTTGTTGCATAGAATCGAGTTCGATCAGTACGGTTACGCTATCGCCGAGGCCGATGAGTTTGATCACGCTTTCTACGGGTGACAATTCGCGGCCGGGTTCATCCGTGAGGGGAATCTGCATTACGGGCGCCACGCCGTCCTGGCGGCTGGAGCGCAAGATGCGCTCGCCATCCCTGATTTGGGCGTGAAAGTATACGTAATCGCCGGGCTTCGGCTTTTCTTTGCCAAGGTCGGTATGCTGGATGTACTCGTGGCCATCCGGCGTGGTAAGCTTCTTCTCCTTTTGGCAGCTGAAGCAACACAGCGCGAATAGCGCTGCAAAAAGCATTAAACGCATAAAAATTGATTGAGATTTAAAAGAAATTTTTTTCATCAGATAATTGTTCTTCGTATTCAGGGAGTAAATCCTTGAATTTTCTCACGGTAACTCGTAACGGTTGGAAAGAGGCGCCGCCCGCGGCGTTTTTATGGCCGCCCCCTTTGAAGTGTTTTCTGGCGATCTCTTGTACGTCAAAATTGCCTTTGGAGCGTAGTGAAAGCTTGACGATGGTAGGTTGTTCGGTGATAAAGGCAGCCAGGCGTACGTTTCTCAACTTGAGGAGGTAGTTGACGATGCCCTCGGTGTCGCCGCGTTGTATGTCGAATTTTCCGTAATCTTCTTTGGTAAGGGTGATGATGCCTGTGAAAAATTCGGGCAGAATTTCGAGGCGGTTGTGCAGGCAATGCCCCAACAACCGCAGCTGCTTTTCGTCCATGCTGTTGAAGATGAGGTCTTGCAGCATGTAATCGTCCACGCCGCACTCGAGCAAGATGGCTACCAGGCGGAATAATTTGGGCGAAGTACTGTATTTAAACGAACCGGTATCGGTGAGAATGCCGGTGTAAATGCATTCGGCGATGATTTTGTCTACCTGGTCGGCGTGGCCCAGTATATCGATAAATTCGTATACCAATTCGCAGGTAGAACTGGCGGTGGGGTCGGAAAGTTCAAAATCGGCAAAGGGCTCGGGGAAAAGGTGGTGGTCGATCATGACCACCGGTTTTTTCAGGGACTGTATCATTTCGCCCATTTTGTCGATGCGGTCGAGGGCGTTGAAATCGAGGCAAAAAAACAATCCCGCGCGCTCGATATAATCCTTTACCCGGTCGGGGTCGTTGTCGTATATGACGACCTCCTCAATGCCCGGCATCCAGGCCAGGAAGTCGGGATATTCTGACGGGGCGATGACGCGAACGGCATGGCCGTTGCGCAGCAGATAGTGGTATAAAGCCAGCGACGAGCCGATGGCGTCGCCGTCGGGATTGCGATGCGTGACGATCATTACGTCTTTTGGAATAGAAAGCAGCGTTTTTAATTGACCCAGATTCTCCATTAACCGTTGAAATGAGGCTGCGAAGTTGACAAAAAAAGCCAATTTAACCAAAAAATAAATACTTCCATTGGCTTGCAATAGACAGCAATACTTACTTTTGCATCCTCAATTTAAAAAAGCATTACCATGTCTGGAAATAGAACTTTTACGATGATCAAACCCGATGCCGTGCAATCGGGGCATATTGGCAATATTCTGGCCAAAATTAACGAGGCAGGCTTTCGCATCGTGGCTATGAAGATGACGAAACTCAGCACGGAAAAAGCCGGCGCTTTTTATGCCGTGCACAAGGAACGCCCCTTTTACGGCGAATTGGTCGACTTTATGTCTTCAGGGCCTATTGTGGCCGCTATCCTTGAAAAAGATAACGCTGTAGAAGATTTCCGCACGCTCATAGGAGCTACCGACCCGGCTAAGGCAGCTCCAGGCACGATCCGCGCCCTCTACGCCCGCAACGTAGGCGAAAATGCCGTGCACGGCTCCGATTCCGACGAAAACGCCGCTATCGAAGGCCTGTTTTTCTTCTCGGAGCTGGAGAGGTTTTAATTCGTTGTAGGTTGTAGGTTGTAAGTTGTAGGTTCTATGTTCTTGGTCCACCTACAACTTACAACTTACAACCGACAACCGATAACCTACAACCGATAACCTCACTCCTTCCCTCCCAGTGTAAATTTCACGCCAAACCCGATCTGGAACAGCGAGTTGTTGATCTCTTCGCCTTCGTTCCATAAGTTATAATAGGCGATATCGAGGCCGAATTTGACTTTTTTGCCCGCTTCGAAGCCGAAGTTCGAGCCGAAGTAGTTGAGCATGCCCGAACTTTTCTCGAATGTGGTGCCAAACTGCCCGATGTACCGGGGTGCTGCGTACAGGGCGAACTTATCGGATGGGTGAATAGAAAAATAAACGGGCACCTGGAAATTCATCAGCATACCATCTGTGCTGACGAAGCCGAAACCGCCGATTCCACCGCCCAGGGCCATGGCAAAAACGGAAGTTTGATCACCCACCACTTGCACCTTTACGTCGGCCAGGAAGTTTAAGACGGTATTGATGCGCATGCCTACGTCTATCCTTTCAGCTACGCCGTAGCGACCTCCGAATTCGATAAGGCCTACCCGGCTGATAACCAGGTTGCCATCGGGTTCGTCCTCGTCGTCGGGGTCAAAATTGGGTGCGCTTACAAAGTTGACAGACATGGCTATTTCACCTTTTTCATCACCCACCGTTTTGCCGGTCTGGAAGCCTGTCAGCGAAGCGCAACCACTCCATAGTAGTATGCCGCTCAGCAACATTGCAACGGCTAACAAGTCACGCGTTCTCATGGCTGTTTATTTTGGTAATTGAATTGTCTGTTTATGGGTTTATAGGTTTATGCGTTTATTGATAAACCTATAAACCCATAAACCCATAAACTGACTAAGTACCAATCTACATCAATACCCAGTAGAAACAAATGACAAATGTCGCTGTATCAGCGGATTTCCACGAGCGTAATCCCGTCGCCGCCGAGTTCGGGCTCGGGGTGGCGGATGGCCATGTCTACCTGGTATTCGCGGAGTTTGGAGCGCACGGCTTTGCGCAACACGCCGTCGCCTTTGCCATGCAGAATGCGGAGGTTGCTGGTGCCGGTCATGAGGGCCTGGTCGACGAAGGCTTCTACGATGCGAAGCGCTTCTTCCATGCGCATGCCGCGGATGTCGAGTTTGGGCTGGAAGGAAGCGGCCTGGTCGATGTCGGTTTGAATGCTGCGCCCCGATTGGACTTCGAGCGGAGAGTTGGCGTGTTGCAGGTCGCGCAGGTGGATGGTCATGCGCATATCGCCCACCTGTACCATGGCTTTTTGCTTGGAGATGGAGAGCACCCGTCCGGTAGCGCCGCCCGTTTTCAGTTTGACGAAATCGTTTTCTTTGATGGGTTTGGCGGGTGTTGAACTTGTTTCGGGTTGGTGGTAAATGGCTTCTTTGAGCGATACGACCTCCTCGACGAGTTGTTGTTTTTCTTCTTTGACTTTGGCGGCTACTTCTTTGGCGCGTTCCAGGTTCATTTGCTCCCGGATTTCGCGGATCATGCGTTCGAGTTCTTTGTTTTGCTGGGCGCTGGATTGCAGGGCCTGTTCTTTGCTTTCGAGTTTGAATTTTTTGCGGCGGTATTCGAGATCCCGGTGCAATTGGTCGTAGTTGGTGATCAGTTTTTCCAGGTTTTTTTGCTGTTCGGTGAGGAAACGCAGCTTGTCTTCCACTTCCTGTTTTTCGCGTTGCAGGTCGATGAGCAGTTCGTCAACGGCTTTTTCGTTTTTGCCGATGCGCTGCCGGGCATACTGGAGTACGTTTTGTCCTAAATTGGTTTTTTCGGCAATTTCAAAGGCGTAGGAACTGCCGGGCCGCCCTACTTTTAATTCGTAAGTGGGAGAAAGGTTTTCTTTATTAAAAAGCATGGAGCCGTTGACCAGCCCTCGGTTTTTAAAAGCAAATATTTTTAAATTGGAATAGTGGGTGGTAATGACTCCAAAAACGCCTTTGTTGTTGAGCTCTTTGAGGATAGCCTCGGCGATGGCACCGCCGATTTTGGGGTCGGTGCCCGAGCCGAATTCGTCGATGAGTACGAGCGTGCGCTTGCCCGACTTTTCGAGGAAAACTTTGGCGTTAGCCAGCCTGGAGCTGTACGTGCTCAGGTCGTCTTCGAGCGACTGCTGGTCGCCGATGTCGGCAAACAAGTGCTGAAAAATGCCCATCTCGGAATTGGGGTCGGCAGAGACGAGCAGGCCGCATTGGAGCATCAGTTGGAGCAAGCCCACCGATTTCATCGTCACCGATTTGCCGCCGGCATTGGGACCGCTGAGCACCAGTATGCGGTTGTCGTGCAGCAAGGTGAGGTTGAAAGGGATGGTGGCCCTGCCAAGGTTTTTATTTTTTAAATACAATAAAGGGTGAAAACCCCGGATGATGCCCAGGCGGGGTTTGTCGGCCAACACGGGTTTGTAGCCGCCGATCTGCATGGCCAGCCTGGCTTTGGCCTGGATGACGTCGAAGGTGACGAGAATATCCTGGTACAGCTTGATGAAGTGCGCGTAAGGCCGGATGGCGGCGCTGAGCTCCTTGAGGATGCGGTAGATTTCGCGGCGTTCTTCGGTTTCGAGGTCGAAGATGTCGTTGTTGATATCGATGATGGGCTCGGGTTCGATGAAGGCTGTTTTGCCGGTCGTCGATTCGTCGTGGATGATACCCCTGATTTTGCGTTTGTGTTCGGAGGGCACGCTGAGCACGCGGCGGCCGTTGCGAAAGCTTTCTACGTTGTCGGTCAGCCAGCCTTTGTTGCGATACTCGGTGATGATGACCCGGAATTGCTTGTCGAGTTCGCGTTGTTTGTTGCCGATCTCTTTTTTTATTTTGAGCAACTGCGGCGAAGCGTCGGGTTTGATATTGCCGTCGGCGTCTATCACTTTTTCGATGGCCTGGATGAGCGATTCGTCAAACGAAATAGGCCGGATCAGGGCATACAGGCTGGCATAAGCCGCCTGGCGGCCCCCATTGAAAAAACGGAATATTTCGCGCACCAGCAATAATATGGTATTGATACGCTTGAAAGCCTCTTCCGGCAGCACATAACCTTCGATTTCCAACGGTTTGATATCTTCGCTGATATCGTGGTATTGGCTGATCGGAAAGCGGTCGTTTTTTTCTATTGTGAGTTTGTAAGCGCTGACTTCATCCAACAGTTTCTCGATATACGCCAGATCCGTATGGGGTTTGATACGCCGCACCGCTTCAATGCCGAGCTCTCCAAGGCATTGTTTTTCAATCAATTCTATTATTTTATCAAATTCCAGCTTCTCGTATAAATCTCTGGGCTCGAGTTCCATGTTGTGCTTTTATATGCGCCATGCAAAATTACGCGTTATTAAAACAAAAATAGCCCTGGGGAGTTCCATTGACTGGGAAAAAATACATCTTTGCCTTTGGTGCATTCGCAGTTTAGTGCATTCGCAGTTTAGTGTTAGGGTTTAGTGCATTCGCAGTTTAGCTAAACCCAACCGCTAAACCCAATCGCTAAACCCGCCGCAGGCGCTAAACCCAACCATCATGGCAGGCAACTCTTTCGGCACATCCTTCCGCATCAGCAGCTTCGGCGAATCGCACGGGCCGGCGATAGGCGTAGTGATCGACGGCTGCCCGGCGGGACTGGCTATCGACGAAGCCTTCATTCAATCGGAGCTCGACCGGCGTAGGCCCGGGCAATCGGCCATCGTCACCCAGCGCAAAGAAGAAGACCTGGTGCATATTTTATCCGGCGTATTCGAAGGGCTGAGCACCGGCGCGCCGATAGCGATGGTGATCTACAATGCCGACGCCCGCTCGAAAGATTATAGCCATATCGCTGATAAATTCCGGCCTTCGCACGCCGATTATACCTACCAGGTGAAATACGGCCACCGCGATTACCGCGGCGGCGGGCGCTCGAGTGCGCGGGAGACGGCGGCGCGGGTGGCGGCGGGCGCAGTGGCCAAATTACTATTGCGCAAAGCAGGAATCGAAATTCAAGCCTATGTGAGTCAGGTAGGCCATTTGAAGCTGGAACAGCCCTACACGGCGCTCGACCTGTCGCTCACCGAAGCCAACGAAGTGCGCTGCCCCGACCCCGGTATGGCTGCCCAAATGATCGAACTCATCAAAGCCGTTCGCAAAGAAGGCGACACGGTAGGCGGCGTGATTACCTGTGTCGCCACGGGCGTCCCCGCCGGCCTCGGCGAACCGGTATTCGACAAGCTGCACGCCGACCTGGGCAAGGCTATCCTTAGTATCAATGCCTGCAAAGGTTTTGAATACGGCTCCGGCTTCGAAGGCGCCGCCATGCGGGGTTCGCAACACAACGACCTGTTTTACAACGACGAAGACCGCATCCGCACCCACACGAATTACTCCGGCGGCATCCAGGGCGGCATTTCGAATGGCATGGATATTTATTTCAGGGCGGCTTTTAAGCCGGTGGCGACGATTATCCCACCCCAGGCTTCGGTGGATATGGAAGGAAATGAAACGATGGTGGAAGGCCGCGGCCGCCACGATCCCTGCGTATTGCCCCGGGCCGTGCCTATCGTGGAGGCGATGGCGGCACTGGTGCTGGCAGACCACGTGGTGAGTGTGGGAGTGTGAGAGGGTGTGAGTGTGAGAAATGAGAAGAGTTTGATCTCTCCCTCCCACACTCTCACCCTCTCACCCTCTCTCTCAGCCTTCTCTCTTCACCGGCGCCTTCACCTTCTGTGGCTGGTCGAGTTGGAGCTTCGCATCGGGGCTCTTCAAGAGTTCTCCCACCTTTTGAGAAGCCGCAAAAGAAGTTACCATTTGCGAAAGCATATCAGGCCCGGCGCTCGGGGCATTGGGCATTAAGATCAGGTTGCTGTTAGTGTGTTGCGACATGGATTGCAGGGTGTCGTAGTGCTGGGTAACCACGATCAGCGCGGAGGCTTCCTGCGAGTTGATGCCCACGCGATTGAGCACTTCTACCGATTCTTCGAGGCCGCGGGCAATTTCGCGGCGCTGGTCGGCGATACCCTGGCCCTGCAAGCGCTTGCTTTCGGCTTCCGCTTTGGCTTTGGCTACGATGCGGATGCGTTCGGCCTCGCCTTCGTATTCGGCGGCCAGCTTTTCGCGCTCGGCGGCGTTGATGCGGTTCATGGCGTGTTTTACGGCGTGGTCGGGGTCGATATCGGTCACCAGGGCCTTCACGATGCCGTAGCCGTAGGTATTCATGGCGTCTTCGAGTTCGCGGCGGATGGCCACGGCGATGTCGTCTTTGCGCTCGAATACGTCGTCGAGTTTGAGCTTGGGCACTTCGGCACGCACGGTGTCGAATACGTATGCCGTAATCTGCTCGTAGGGGTTTTCCAGTTTGTAAAATGCGTCATATACGGCATCGGGTAGAATTTGGAATTGTACCGATACTTTGAGCTTCACGAATACGTTATCGCGTGTTTTTGTTTCCACAATTACGTCGAGCTGTTGAATCTTGAGGCTTACCCGGCCCACAATGCGGTCGAGAATCGGTATCTTGAATTGAAGCCCCGGCCGACGCACACCGTAAAACTTGCCGAAACGCTCAATGACGGCAGCGGTGGTTTGTTTGACGGTAAAAACGCCCGACATGAAGATGAACAGGGCGAAAAACAAGAGTATGAAAAAATAAGCGGAAACCATGATATGTTGGTATTTGGTGATTCGAATTCAATTTACTTAACAAATACGTATGAATTTGGGTTTTGGTGAAAAATATTCGATTAACACGCGAAAATTGTCGGTTATAGCACCTCCAGCGCTTGTTCCAGGTCTTCGATAAGCCATTGAGGATCCTCAAGCCCGATGTAAAAACGCACCAGATTCCAGGGCAAAGCGCTATTTGGGCGCCCCGGAATGTGGTAAAAACCGGCCGCCGGCAACGCCAACGATTCGTGGCCGCCCCAGGAAACGGCCATGAGAAAACGCCGCAGTCTGCCTATAAATGCCTCCACTTTTTCTAGACTGTCAGCCTTCAGGTATACCGAAAAAAGACCGCCGGCGCCGGTCATCTGTTTTTTGGCCAGTTCGTATTGCGGGAAAGAGGGTAGGAGAGGATGCAATACCCGTTCTATTTTGGGGTGTTTTTCGAGATGGGAAGCGATCTGCATGGCGCTTGCGTCGCTGCGAAACATGCGCAATTCCAGCGTGCGCAGTCCGCGGATGACCAAGGAGGCGTCGTGCGGCGACAGTATGCCGCCCAGGCACATATATTCCAGGTCAAATATGCGCTTGATCATGGCTTTGCTGCCGCAGACCACCCCCACCACTACATCGCTGTGGCCGTTGAGGTATTTGGTGCCGGAATGTACGACCAAATCGATACCGTGGCTGATCGGCTGCTGGAACAGGGGAGAGGCGTAGCTGTTGTCGATGATAGTTACCAGGTTGCGCGACCGGGCCAATTTGGCGCAGGCGTCGAGATCCTGAATGTCGAAGGTGAGCGAATTGGGACTTTCGAGGTATAAGACTTTTGTATTGGGCTGTATGGCGCCTTCGATTTGCGCCATATCGCGGCCGTCGACGAAAGTATGGTTTACGCCGAATCGGGGCAGGAAGGTAGTGAGCAGGATTTTAGTCCACGAATACGGCGCCTGCAGGCAAACCACATGATCGCCCTGGTTCACATTGGCGATCACAGATGCCGCCACCGCCGCCACGCCGCTGCCGAATACCAGGCAGTCTTCAGCGCCTTCAAGCGCCGCCAGTTTGGCCCGCAACATGGCCACCGTAGGGTTGTTGCCCCGGGTATACACGTGGTGCGACAATTCGTCGGTAAATGCCTCCCGGAAGGCTTCCAGGGTAGGAAAAACAAAGTTGCTGGTCTGGATTACCGGAGGCGCTACAGCCTGAAAGTACTGCTCGCGCTCCTCTCCCAAATGGGTAAGTATTTCGCTGAGGTGCATTTTTTTTTGGGGTAAAGGTAGGGCTCTCAGTTGTAAGTTGTAGGTTGTAAGTTGTAGGTTGTTAACAAAATTGACCTACAACCTACAACCTAAAACCTACAACTCCCTACCTTCGCCCCCGCAACAACAAAATCAACCCATGTCGCAGCCAAACATTACCACCGTCGTCTTTGATCTGGGCGGCGTACTCATCGATTGGAACCCGGAATACGTGTTTAGGGAAATATTTGAAGATGAGGCGGAACGGAGCTATTTTCTTAGGGAAGTATGCAGCCCTCACTGGAACGAACAACAGGACGCCGGCCGCACGATGGCGGAAGCTACCGAATGGCTGGTGGGGCAATATCCGGATTATGAGCCCCAAATCCGCGCCTACTACGGCCGCTGGCAAGAGATGCTGGGCGGGGCTATTCCCGAAACAGTAGAGATATTGAACCAATTGCGCGAGCAAGCCACTCACCGGCTGTTGGCGCTTACCAACTGGTCGGCAGAGACGTTCCCCACAGCCCTGGAAATGTTTGACTTTTTGCACCATTTTGAAGGCATACTCGTTTCCGGACAAGAAAAACTCATCAAACCCGATCCGCGCATTTACCATTTGCTGATTAACCGCTACGGCCTCAATCCCGGCGAGTCGCTTTTTATTGACGATAATCCCAAAAACGTGGAAGGGGCCCGGGCAGTGGGGCTGCAGGCTGTTCACTTTCAATCGCCGGGGCAATTGCGGGAGGCATTAGAGGAACAGGGTATTTTACGACTGTAGGACTGTACGACTGTAGGACTGTACGACTGTACGACTGTACGACTGTAGGACTGTAGGACTGTACGACTGTACGACTTTACGACTGTACGACTTTACGACTGTACGACTGTACGATCAAACGTCCTACAGTCGTACAGTCGTACAGTCGTAAAGTCGTAAAGTCGCATTATATTTGCGCCCTGTTCAACAACAACCAAGACATGATCGGACAACTTCAGGATAGCAGCATCAAGCTCAAACGCATATTCATCGAATCGCGCCTGCCCGAAGCGTTGGCGCCATTACAAGCGCTTGCGCACAACATATGGTGGTCGTGGAATGCAGAAGCCACCGCTTTGTTTCAAGCCATCGACGCCGAGCGGTTCAAAGAACTGAACTACAACCCCATAGCCTTGCTCGACGACCTCAGCGGCGAGCGCACCCAGGAGTTATTGGCCGACAAAGCCTTCATGGAGCGTTTGGCGAGGGTAGAAAAAGAATTCGCGGCTTACCTCAAAGAAAAACCGGATACCAAGAGCCCCAAAATAGCGTATTTTAGCATGGAATTCGGCCTGCACATCTCGCTGCGCCTGTATTCCGGCGGACTGGGCGTTTTGGCCGGCGATTACCTCAAGGAGGCCAGCGACGCCAACTCCAACCTGGTAGCGGTGGGATTGTTGTACCGCTACGGCTATTTCCAACAATCGATTTCGCTCAACGGCGACCAGATCAACAATTACCCGCCCCAGCAGTTTACCAAAATGCCTATTGTCCCCGTGCGCGACGACTCGGGCGAATGGCTGAAAATTCGCATCAACCTGAAAGAAAGGGTGGTGTTTGCCAAAGTATGGGAGCTCAAAGTAGGCCGCGTGCCCCTCTATCTACTCGATACCGATATCGACGAAAATAGCTGGGAAGACCGCAGCCTTACCCACCAATTATACGGGGGCGACAACGAACACCGACTGAAACAGGAAATCCTGCTGGGCATCGGCGGTATACGGGTTTTGGAAGCTATGGGCATCCAGGCCGACGTATACCACTGCAACGAAGGCCACGCTGCTTTTATGAGCCTCGAACGCCTTCGCAATTATATCAATAACGATCGCCTGCATATCGATGAAGCTATCGAACTGGTAAGGGCTTCGTCGTTGTTTACTACACATACGCCTGTGCCCGCCGGCCACGATTATTTTCCTGAAAGCCTGCTCCGACCCTATTTTTACGAGTATGTCCAGGATTTGGGTATTAACTGGGATCGTGTGATGGCCTGGGGAAAAGCCGACCCCACCGACCCCGGTGAGTTATTTTCGATGAGCCATCTGGCTATCCGTATGTCGCAGGAAGTCAACGGCGTGAGCAAACTTCACGGCGAGGTATCGCGTAAAATGTTTAACAACTTATTCCCGGGTTATATCCCCGAAGAACTCCATATCGGCCACGTGACCAACAGCGTGCATTATCCCACCTGGATAGCGCCCGAATGGCACGATTTGTACGAAGAAACATTTGGGAAAAAATTTCTTCGCGATCAATACAACCGTACACACTGGCGCCTCATCCACAAAGTAGCCGACGAGCGAATTATGGCCATCCGACGGGGCTTGAAGCAAAAACTCATCCGGTACGTCAAGCAAAAAATGCAGGAAGATCTTACGCGCCGCGGCGAGAACCCCCGCGCCATTTTTGAGGTACTCAACAACATAGCCGAAGACGCCCTGGTCATCGGATTTGCGCGTCGGTTTGCCACTTATAAGCGCGCCCAGTTGCTGTTTTCCAATATTGAACGGCTGGCGGAGATCGTTAACGACGCCCAGCGCCCCGTATTATTCATCTACGCAGGCAAGGCGCATCCCGCCGATAGCGGTGGGAAAGAACTCATCAGGCAGATCGTACACCTTTCCAAACGCCCCGAATTTGCCGGCAAAGTGCTTTTCCTGGAAGATTATAATATGGAAATCGCCAAACTAATGGTGCAGGGCGTCGACATCTGGCTCAATACGCCCACCCGCCCCATGGAAGCTTCGGGCACCAGCGGCATGAAGGCCGTGCTCAACGGCGTGTTGAATTTCAGCGTACTCGACGGCTGGTGGGCAGAAGGCTATCGCCCCGATGCAGGCTGGGCGCTGCCATTGAAAGATACCTACACGGAATCCCACCTCCAAAATGAACTCGACGCCGAAACGCTTTACAATATTTTAGAAAATGAAATTGTCCCCACCTACTACGATACCGACGAAAAGGGTATCTCCACGCGCTGGGTGCAATTTATCAAAAATAATATCGCCGAAATTGCGCCCGAATTTACCATGCAGCGCATGCTCGACGACTATTATTCGCGCTTTTACCACAAACTTGCACAGCGTTTCCGCCAATTAAAACAAGCCGGCAACAGCCGCGCCATCGAAATCAGCGCATGGAAAAGCCAGTTCCAAAAGCAATGGCCGCAAATAGAACTCGCCGGCCTCGACGCGTTTGATACCGACAACCATGCCCTGCCAATGGGTAAACCCTTTTTTGCAAAATTGCATTTGCGGGTCGATGGACTGAATCCCCAGGAAATAGGCGTGGAAATCGTCTTTTTCAAACGCATAAATGACGACGAACTCGAAATCAGAATGGTGCAGGAGCTTGCATTCGCCGACGAAGCGCGCCACGTGGCCACCTTTACCTGCGAGGTAGATCCGCATATGACCGGCGTATACGAATACGGCTTCCGGGTATTCCCCAAAAAGGAATGGCTGGCCCACCGGCAGGATTTTCTGCTGGTACAGTGGCTCTAGTTGCGCAACAAGCCTTACCTTTATGACAAAGGATTAACGTATGCCGGATTTAGAGGCTATTTCAACCGTAGGCGTGATCGGATCAGGCAGCTTTGGCCTGGCGGTGTCCAACCTGTTGGCGCACAACGTAGACGTGCTGCTTTTCAGTCGCCGGGCTTCGCTGGTAGAAGAAGTCAACCTGCACCACCGGCATTTGGATGTCAAATTATCGGATCGCATCCAGGCCACCTCCGATATCCAGGAAATCGCCGAGCGTTGCTTTTTGTTGTTTCCCATCGTGCCTTCAGCCAGCTTTCGCCGGATGATGCGCAACCTGGGACCGCATTTGCGGCCCTACCACATCCTCATTCACGGCACCAAAGGTTTTGACGTGCACGGCATGGAGGACAAAGAGGAAACCCTCCAGGAAATCAGCCGCCAGGACGTACACACGATGAGCGAGGTGATGCGCCAGGAAAGCGTAGCCGTAAGGGTAGGTTGCCTTTCGGGCCCCAACCTGGCCAGCGAGATTCTGGAAGGCCAACCCACCGCGACACTCATCGCCAGCCAGTTTAAAGAAGTGATCAACCTGGGCAAAGCAGTGCTCAACAGCAGGCATTTCCACGTATTCGGCTCTCACGACCTGATAGGCGCCGAATTGGCCGGGGCCCTCAAAAATATTATAGCCATCGGCTCGGGCATCCTGGCCGGCAAAGGCCTGGGCAAAAATATCCAGGCCATGCTGATTACCCGCGGCCTCACCGAAATGGTGCACTTCGGCGACGCGATGGGCGCCGACAGCTCCGCGTTTTTCGGCACCGCCGGCATCGGCGACCTCGTGGCCACCGCTACCAGTAGCAATAGCCGCAATTTTACTTTCGGCTACCGCCTCGGCCGTGGAGAAACCCGAGAGGAAATCGCACTCACGATGCCCGAAGTGGCCGAAGGCGTGCGTACCCTCCAAATTGCCCGCCACCTGGCCAAAAATGCCAAGCTGCACCTCCCCATTATAGAGGTGCTCTACCGTATTGCTTTTGAAAATTATGATATCAACCGCGCCATAGAATTTCTTATGACATTCCCCTATGACGTGGATGTGGACTTTCTTTGAAGGTTGTCGGTTGTAAGTTGTAAGGTTGTAGGTAAACGTATAAACCTATAAACAAAGCTACAACCGAAACCTACAACCTACAACCTACAACCTACAACTATGATAGTAATCACCGGCGCCGCAGGTTTCATCGGCAGTATTTTAGTACAAAAACTCAACGAGGAAGGACACCTCAACTTATTACTCGTGGATGATTTCAGCCGCGATGACCGGCAGCGCAATCTGCTGGGTAAGAAATATATCGCCAAATTTCACCGCGACGATTTCCCCGATATATTATCGCGCATGCACGCCGACATCCAATTCATCTTTCACATCGGCGCCCGCACGGATACCACCGAGCAGGACACGGCCATTTTTGACCAACTCAACCTCAACTACACCAAAACGTTGTGGAATATGTGCGCGCAGTTCGGCATTCCCCTTGTATACGCCTCCAGCGCGGCCACCTACGGCATGGGCGAATACGGCTACAACGACGATCACGACATCGTTAAGGAGTTGAAACCGCTCAACCCATACGGCCGCTCGAAAAACGACTTCGATATTTGGGCTTTACAGCAAAAAAATGAGCCCCCGCATTGGTACGGGCTCAAATTTTTCAACGTCTACGGTCCCAACGAATACCACAAAGGCCGCATGGCTTCGGTGATCTTTCACACCCTGAACCAGATCAAGGCCAGCGGACAAATGAAGCTGTTCCGCTCGCACCGCGCCGGCATCGGCGACGGCGAGCAGAAGCGCGATTTTATTTATGTGAATGACGTAGTGGATGTATGCTATTTTTTATTTAAAAATTGCCCCGCCGGCGGCTTATACAATGTAGGCACGGGTAAAGCCCGCACTTTCCTCGACCTGGCTACGCTTACTTTTAATGCTATGGGGCTTTCGCCAAATATAACCTTTATCGATACCCCGCAAGATATCCGCGATACCTACCAGTATTTTACCGAAGCGAATATGGAAAAATTGCGCGCCGCCGGCTATGATAAGCCTTTTTACTCGCTGGAAGCGGGCATTGCGGATTACGTAGCAGCCTACCGGTCTGATCGTTTGTAACGGTCTGACCGGTAAACAGACCGGTAAAACCCGACCTTCGTCGAAAGAATAATTACGCCTGCACTAAATCACCTACCTTTTACTGTTTTTTTCACCTGACTAAAAAAATTAAATTATGAAACCATTTTTCCTGCTCTTGCCGCTAATCGCTTTCTTTGCCGCCTGTACAGGCGATAAAACCGCCGAAAGCGAAAAACAATCGTTTATGTCTCCTATGTATGCCAAAGCCGACAGCTTACAATCGCCGGCTGCCAAAGTAGAGCCCAAAGAACTCTCGATCCATGGTGATACCCGCATCGACAATTACTTTTGGCTCAACAACCGCGAAAATCCCGACGTGATCGAGTATCTGAAAGCCGAAAATACTTACCTCGATCAGATCACTTCGCATACCAAAGCTTTTCAGGATAAACTATTCCAGGAAATGAAAGGCCGTATCAAAGAAGAAGACCAGTCGGTGCCCTACAAAGACAACGGCTATTACTACCTTAACCGCTTTGAACAAGGCCAGGAATACCCCATTTACGCTCGCAAGAAAGGCAGTCTCGACGCAAAAGAAGAGATTATGCTCAACGTCAATGAAATGGCCAAACCCTATAAATTTTACAACGTCGGCGGATTGTCAGTGAGCCCCGACAACAAAATCCTGGCTTTCGGCGAGGATACGCTCAGCCGCCGCATTTATACCATCAAATTTAAAAACCTGGAAACAGGCCAGATGTTGGCCGATGAAATCCCCGGCGCTACCGGCAGCACAGCCTGGGCCAACGACAACAAGACGGTGTTTTATACCCTCAAAGACGCCACCACGCTGCGCGGTTACAAGATTATGAAGCACAAACTGGGTACGCCGACTGCGAAAGACGTAGCCATTTTTGAAGAAAAAGACGAAACTTTCGGTACCGTGGCGTACAAAACCAAATCGAAGAAGTATATCGTAATCGCATCGTACGCTACGCTTTCGCAGGAATACCAGGTGATAGAAGCCGACAAACCCGACGGCAAATTCCGTACGATCCAGCCCCGCGAACGCGGCCTCGAATACGACTTCGACCACTACGGCGATAAGTTTTACATCCGCACCAACTGGAATGCCAAGAATTTCAAGTTGATGGAAACGCCCGAAAAAGCCACCACCAAAGAAAACTGGAAAGATCTGATCCCCCACCGCGAAGACGTGCTGCTGGAGGGTATTGAGATCTTCAAAAATTACCTGGTGCTCACCGAACGCAAGGGCGGTATCACCCAATTGCGTATCCGCCCCTGGAATGGCAACACCGAGCATTACATCAAATTCCCCGAAGACGCCTACGTAGCCTATGTGGGTACCAACCCCGAATTCGACACCGAATTGCTGCGCCTGGGCTACCAGTCGATGACCACGCCGGCAACGACCTACGATTACCACATGTCGACCAAGGCTTTTGACATGCTCAAGCAGCAGCCGGTACTCGGCGGTTTTGACGCGGCCAACTATGTGTCGGAGCGCATCTTCGTGACCGCCCGCGACGGCGCCATAGTGCCGGTGTCTATCGTGTATCGCAAAGGATATAAAAAAGACGGCAAAGCGCCGTTATTGCTTTACGGCTACGGCTCTTACGGCGCCAGTATGGAGCCCTACTTTAGCTCTACCCGCCTCAGCCTGCTCGACCGCGGCTTCGGCTATGCTATCGCCCATATCCGCGGCGGTCAAGAGATGGGCCGCCAATGGTACGACGATGGCAAATTGCTGAAAAAGAAAAATACTTTCACCGACTTCATCGACTGCGCCGAATACCTGGTGAAAAACAAATACGCAGCTAAAGACCAACTTTTTGCCATGGGCGGCAGCGCCGGCGGACTGCTGATGGGCGCCGTGGTTAATATGCGCCCCGACCTGTGGAAAGGCGTGGTGGCCTCAGTGCCCTTTGTGGATGTAATCACTACTATGCTCGACGAAAGCATCCCGCTCACTACCGGTGAATTCGATGAGTGGGGCAACCCCAAAGACAAGGCCTACTACGACTATATCAAGTCGTATTCGCCCTACGATAATCTGGAAGCCAAAGACTATCCCGCTATGCTGGTTACCACCGGCCTGCACGACTCGCAGGTGCAGTACTGGGAACCCGCCAAGTGGGTAGCCAAGTTGCGCACCATTAAAACCGATAAAAATCCCTTACTCCTGCATACGAATATGGATGCCGGCCACGGCGGCGCCTCCGGGCGCTTTGAAAGCCTCAAGGAAATTGCGCTGGAATACGCCTTTATCCTCGACCTGGCAGGTAAAGCGGATGCGGAAGTGAAGAATTAAAGTTATCGGTTGTGGGTTGTGGGTTGTAAGTTTTATAACCCATAACCCACAACCTACAACAACACCCATGCCCACTCCCGATCAAAACTACCTCTCCCTCAACCGCGAGCTCTGGAACGCGAAGGTGCCTTATCACCTGCAATCTGAGCTCTACGCACAAGAAGCCTTTATGGCCGGCGCTACCTCGCTACAATCTATTGAATTGGAGCAAGTTGGCGATGTTAAGGGCAAAACGCTGCTTCATCTGCAATGTCATTACGGGCAGGACACGCTCTCGTGGGCGCGCCTGGGCGCCCGGGCCACCGGCATTGACCTCTCTGACGCAGCCATCGCTACCGCCCGCGAACTCAACGACAAACTGGGCCTCGACGCCCGATTTGTATGCTGCGACGTCTACGACGTGCCCGAACACATCGACGAGCAATTCGATATCGTGTTCACCTCCTACGGCACGATAGGCTGGCTGCCCGACCTCGAAAAATGGGGGCAAGTCATCCATAAAATGCTCAAACCCGGCGGCGAATTTCACTTCGTCGAATTCCACCCCGTGATCTGGATGTTCGACGACGATTTTAAATACGTGGCCTTTTCGTACTTCCAGCAGGAAGCTATCGTAGAAGAAACCCAGGGCACCTATGCTGACCGCGACGCGCCAATCAAAAACACATCGGTAAGCTGGAACCACAGCCTCGACCAGGTATTGGGCACGCTACTCCGCCAAGGGCTGCGTATCGAGCATTTTGCCGAATTCGACTGGTCGCCCTACAAGAGTTTTCCCCGAATGACCCCCTCACCCAATGGAGGCTGGTATCTCGAAGGATACGAAGGCAAATTACCAATGGTATACGCTTTGAAAGCGACTAAGCCGGAATAAGTCTTATATTTGGCGCCATAACCTAATACGAGTTTTATGTCAGCACGTCAGCGTTTGGTAGCGGGTAACTGGAAGATGAACAAAAATTACCAGGAAGGCCGCGATCTAACTACCGATATCATCAGGTTGTTGCAACCCACTGAGATAAAAGTGGTGCTCGCCCCGCCGTTCATACACATGAAAAGCGTGAGCAATATCATTCAGGATATGACCCACCTCTATCTGGGCGCCCAGAATTGCCACCAGGAAGAAAAAGGGGCTTATACCGGTGAGGTATCTGCATCCATGCTGAAATCTACGGGCGTCGACTACGTCATTATCGGCCATTCAGAGCGGCGCGAATATTTTGGCGAAACTGATGATTTGCTGGCTGAAAAAGTAGCTGCCGTATTGGCCAATGATATGTTGCCCATCTTTTGTTGCGGTGAAAAACTCAATATCAGAGAAGCCGGAACCCACGAAGCGCTGGTGGCTCAGCAGCTACAAGAAGGATTGTTTGGGCTTTCCGCCGAGGATTTTGCCCGGGTTGTCATCGCCTACGAACCCGTATGGGCTATCGGCACCGGTAAAACGGCTACCCCACAACAGGCCCAGGAAATGCACCACCATATTCGCAGCCTTATCGCCAGGCAATACGGCAATGATCTGGCTGAAAAAACCACGATACTCTACGGCGGTAGTTGCAACCCCTCCAATGCCCGCGAGCTCTTCGCCCAACCCGATGTCGACGGCGGCCTCATCGGCGGCGCCTCCCTCAAAGCCGAGGATTTTGTGGCTATCGTTAACAGCTTTTAACAACGATTCAGGTTAGCGGTAAACGCTAACCCAACATTGCAAGCATTCAACATCCAACATCAAGCATCAAACATACTAATACCCATACTTCTCCTTCCATTCCGCTTTCAGCTTTTGGCGTAGCTTTTCCTCGGCGGCATTGTGCTGGGGGTTGTAAAAGCGCTTGCCGGCTATTTCTACGGGTAAAAATTCCTGTTCGATAAAATTGCCGGGGTAATCGTGGGCGTATTTGTACCCCTTGCCGTATTGAAGTTGCTTCATAAGCGAAGTAGGGGCATTGCGCAGGTGCAGCGGCACCGGCAGCGAGCCAGTCTGGCCAACCAGCGACATAGCCTCGCTGATAGCCACATAAGCTGCGTTGCTTTTTGGGCTGGTCGCCAAATAAATGGCTGCTTGTGATAAAATAATACGGGCTTCGGGCATGCCGATAGTATGAACAGCCTGGAAAGCCGTTGTGGCCATCAACAGCGCGTTGGGGTTGGCAAGTCCGACGTCTTCAGCTGCGGCGATCATCATACGGCGGGCTATAAACTTCACGTCTTCACCTCCCTCCAGCATGCGGGCCAGCCAATATACGGCGGCGTTGGGGTCGCTGCCTCGAATAGACTTGATAAACGCAGAGGCGATATCGTAGTGCTGCTCGCCGCCTTTGTCATACATGGCCAGATGCTGCTGTATAGCTTGCGTGACCAACTCGTCGGTCAAAGTCAGTTTTTCCTCCGCAGGCATGGTGTCGGCCACCAATTCGATGGCGTTGAGCAATTTGCGGGCATCGCCGCCTGAATACAAAAGCAGCGCATTATTTTCCTCGATGATGATCTCGCGCTTTTGCAATTCTTCGTCGTGGCGCAAGGCATTTTCGAGCAGGCCCATCAACTCTTCTTTCGACAAAGAGTTGAGCACGTATACCTGGCATCGCGACAATAGCGCGGGGATCACTTCAAAAGAAGGATTCTCCGTGGTGGCGCCGATCAGCGTGATTGTGCCGTCTTCTACCGCGCCCAGCAGCGAATCTTGCTGCGATTTGCTAAAGCGGTGAATTTCATCTATAAATAAAATAGGCTTGGGCGCATTAAAAAAATGCTGTCCGCGGGCGCGCTGAATCATATCCCGCACATCCTTCACCCCCGAGTTGATCGCACTAAGCGTGTGAAACGGGCTTTTCACCTGTTGTGCCAAAAGGCGGGCCAGGGTTGTTTTGCCCACTCCCGGAGGGCCCCACAAAATCATAGAAGGCAGCCTACCCGTAGCCAGCGCCTTGGTGAGTACTGCCTGCGGTCCTATCAGGTGCTGCTGACCCACATATTGCTCAAGGCTCGTGGGTCGCATGCGCTCTGCCAATGGTATCATCCCACTCATATACAAGCTTTTCCATGGTTCAAATTATCAAAACACAGCAACAATGTTGAATTTTTTTTTCAACAAATCGTTGCAGAATTTGCAAAAAAAGGGAGAAGCGCTTACATTTGTCTACTCAACCCTCCCGTCGACTTATCGCTATCTGAAGAGGCTTTCCTTTAAACGCAATTACTACATACCTGTATTTCATCCCGAACCGATACAAGCTATTCAGAGCTTGCCAAGGCCATACATACTATAAAAAACAGCTAACTAATCACCCAGCGGCAAATGGGGCTATTCATTTGTGCCGGGTTTGGTTTATTGTTAACAAAGAGAAAACACACACAGATGACAAGCGCACCTTTGTACTCACCCCCCGTTACCCCCTCGTCTTTTTTGGAAAAGATGATGGTCGAAACCCAGTATTTTTATGTTGACGGTGGCAAAAGTACACTGATAGTCGGGCAAAGCGGCATTCGCCTTACCTTGCCCGCCTTGGCTTGCCGCCTTGCCAACGGACAGACCCCCAGCGGCGATATCAGGCTCGAACTCACCGAATTGGTCAATAAAGGCGAGATGATTGCAGCCGGGATGTCTAATGCCGCTGAAAATCACTTGCTGGAAAGCGCAGTGGTTTTTCATCTCCAGGCACAGGCCGCCGACGGCAGTTTGTTGTTTTTTGATATCCCGTTAGAGGTAGATATCCCCATCGATGAATCGCGATACAATCCGCTCGCTTTTCAATTATACTGCGCAGGGCAATCTTCCCTCCAGTCGTTTACGGCGTCTTATGCCTTACCCAACTGGAAAAAGGCAGCGCCCGGAAAACTATCGCTGCGCCGGATTCACGGGCGTATGTATTTGTATGGAGTCGTTTCTACCACCGGTTGGTGGAGTTGCGCGACAGCGGTATCCGTAAAAGGAAAACAAAACATGATCAGCGCTACGTGTATATTCCCGGAGCCTGTAATAGGTGCGAAAATGACAGCTTTTCTGGCTTTGCGCCGCTCCAATACCGTTATGCGCATGTATGAAGGCAAACGCTACTTTTCTTCTTTTAACGTACCCCTCAAAATGCCTGCCAGCGTACTTGCCGTGGGGCAAGTGGAAGATAAACTCTATTTTAGCGAAACGCAGCTGAAACCCAACCAGGTATTTTATTATCTTTATATGAAAGAAGTTGACGCCCCTTCCCTGGCTGCGTTTCTCAATAAACTCTGATATGACGAACATCCTGGATTTTGAGACGGCATTGCGGCAGGTTTTTGATGCCCGGGCCGACCTGGAAAATGCGTTTTATATGAAGCGCTATATGCGCGATAAGTTCAATTTTTATGGTATTAAAAGCCCCGACCGCAAAAACAGCATCAAAGGAATAATAAAGGAGAAGGGGCTTCCCGATCCTACGGCTTTGCAGGAATTCTGCCGCTTATGCTTTCAGCAAGATGAGCGGGAGTGGCAATACGCTGTGGGCGACCTGATGGAACCGCTCGCCCGAAAACTCAACCCCTCCTGGCTGCCCTTACTGGAAGAACTGATCGTTACAAAATCGTGGTGGGATACGGTCGATTTCCTGTCGCCCAAATTGTGCGGCGGACTGTTTTTGAGCTACCCTGAGCTGCTGCACCCAACAGCGCTCCGCTGGATCGAATCCGACAATTTCTGGCTGCAAAGGGCTGCTATTATTGCACAATTAACTTTTAAACAGAAAACAGACTCCGAACTCCTGTTTGATTGTATCAGGCGCAGAAGCGACAGTAAGGAGTTTTTTGTGAATAAGGCAGCCGGATGGGCGCTTCGCCAGTATGCACGGGTAGCTCCTGATATTGTTAAGGCATTTGTAAACGATACCGATTTATCCGCTCTTACATACAGAGAGGCCGTTCGCCATCTATCCTTGCCCTGATTACTTTCTACTAGTTATTGCAGTCAATGCCCATTACAAACAGCTTATTCGACCAAAAGGCGGCAAACGGCCTGCCCGTTGTGCGCCTGACATACTCTACACGCACTTGTATCGTATATAACCCGGGAAATGGAATGGGCACCATGCGCTCGGGGTGATTGGTATGCCAGGTCCAACTGCCGTTGGCGTGCTGTGCAGTCCAGGTGTAATTGAGAACGGCCGTGCTTGGCACAGGTAGCGGCGGCGGCGTAACGAGTTTTACCATTGCGCTGTTCTCGGCGCTCAGTCCATAGCAAATTTCATTGCCATTAGTGCTTGCAAGTTGCATTACCATACTCATTTGTCCGTTTGCCAGCGCAGCCAACCCTGTGGCTATCACCAGCGTCATGATTAATTTTCTCATAGTTGCTAATTCAGTTGTGTTACGCGTATTCATGGGAATTTAACTTGAACATGTATGTATGATCAATTGAATATCAGGTAGATAGTGCCTTTTAGATTGCCCACGATTGCATTGCTTATGCAACGACTTATGGGAAGGGTGATTTCCTACACAGGGGGATTAACTAATATATATAAACAAAGTTAATGAAATAGTTCAATAAAATCAAGGGTTAGAGATAACTAGCCTGAAATTTATAGTTAACGAACCTTCATTTATCTTGAAAAAGCATTCGGAAGAGAGGCTAGGGGAGGGGCGTTTGAAACGAAACAACTACCACCGGCGTACCCCACATGTAAATAGAAAAATCATCATCGGTATCGTCTAGCACGACCTCTACTTTCTTGCCGTCGTATTTGAGTTGTTCGGGCATCGATACTGGGCGCCATTCTTCTCCGTTATCGCCAAGGAGGCCCCAAAAACCGCCGCTTTGCGGGATATAAGTCACCGTTGCAGTAACTCGTTTTTTAGACATGTTCGTTAATGTTTGTTTTGACCGTTCACAAAATGCTTAAGGGTTTGTTGCAATTCTTCTATTAACCTCGATTGCTGCCCAATGGTTTGCGACAATTCTTTGATTTCGTTTTGCAGATGGTTTTTCAGGTTTTGGGGAGAGGGTAAAAAAGGGCTTATTTTTGCCCTGACGTACCAAATCTCGCGTACTTCGTTAATGGGAATGCGGTAGGTGTCGTAAAAAGAATTGTCGGAGCCCAATTCTACACAGCGATCTTCCCGGATGCGGTTAAACACGCGTTTGACCACCACGTCTGCCCGGGTGATCACTACATAAACGTAATTATCCTTCAAACCTGTTTCCCAAAGGGTGGGTTCGAGGAAACTACATACCACCTTGTCGCCCTCAAACAACGTGGGCTCCATGCTGTCGCCGGCCACATCAAAAGAGCGGTGCGTGCCCACCTTGTATTTGTAATCGGGTAGGGTAAAAGAAGGAAGTTCCTGCACAAAAACCGGATTCGACAATTCGCTGACGTAGCCCGCCTGGGCTGGAATTGGCACGTGTACGATGCGCTCATCATCATCAGCGTTAGTCATAACGGTTAGCACGCGGAAATCTTTGTGGTCTTCTTCGGTAAGGAACATTGGGCCGTCGCCGGTGAGCAAATAGGCGGGGCTGATCTTGTATTTCTCTACGGCTTTTCGGAGCAATTCGATAGTGACATCGCGCCGGCCTTTAAGTATTTCGCTTAAACTTTGAGGTAAGTAGTCGAGCATGACGGCAAACTGCCTACTTGAACGAACGCGGTTGTCATCACGCAATTTGTCATGACATTTGATAAACCGCTGTGTTACAACACTGTTCATAGTGGGGGAGTTTGTCTTAAACAAAGATAACAATGCCCCCGAATAAAATGCCCAAAACGACAAAGAATTGATCAAAAAAGTGATATTGTCATCAACGCGCTTATTTTACCACTTTTAGCAACAACCTGGAGGGTTTGAAGAGGATGCGATTAACCAGGTTATCTATGGCTCGCCAAATAGCATAAGGAAGGTATTGTAATAAAACGTGCATATGCAGTCGACTCAATATTTTGCTGTGAAATGCGTAAGCATTGGCTTTAAGCCGGCGATCGCCGGGTAATAAGTCCAGAAGTTTGCTTTCAGTGAACGCATGTAGATGGGCATGCATCGGAGTAGGCCGGTTGCAATGGATACAAAGGGTATACACTATTTTTTCATTGTAGGGGGTAGTCACGATGAGTGTGCCGCCCGGCTTGAGTACTCCCAACAGGCAACGGATAAAGGCAGCGGGGTCGGGTACGTGCTCGATGATTTCGGCGGCAATGATACAATCGAAAGTGCCTTCGCGAAAGGGTAGGGCATACACATCGGCCACCACGCCGAAATGGCGGTCGTAAGGGTAGTTTTTGATAGCTTTGACGGGGTTGACGGTTGATATATCCATGGAAAATACCGCAACGCCCAGCGGGCAATAGTGTTGGGCAACCCAGGCATTGCCGCAGCCTACATCCAGAATTCGCTTTGTAGTGCCCGGGGTTTCTGCCATGATGGCTTCGTGCAGGCGCCGGTTTTCATGTCTTTCGGCTGCGCTTTCGGCTATTTCAAAATAATCGAAGGCTTCCGCATCGGTTTGGTAATGGGTTACGTAATAAAACGAGGTGTTGAATTGCTTGAAAGCTTCGGGTTTGGCAAAGCGTTCCTGCGCATTTTGGGGCAACAAAATGGGTACACCCTCTACTTGGGCATAGGAAAAAGCGCCGCTGTGGTCGAGAAGCCGGCCGGTGGCTTCGTCAATATGCAGGGGTTGCCCGTTGTCGGGGCTCACGAGTATATCCAGCAGGGTAAAGTTATCCATGGTTTTCCGGTTTAGCGTAAATGCAGGAATGGCCGCCATACATGGCCACGGGGAGGGTCGGCGCTAATTGTGATCGGCGTTTTTAGCACAGGATGTTCAAACGACAAACTGAGGCAATGCAGGGCAATAGAACCGTCGTGCAGCGGTTGCGGGAAGCCGTATTTTACATCGCCCACAATAGGGCAGTTGATCTTGGCCAGTTGCACCCTGATCTGATGGGGCCTGCCGGTGAGCGGATGTACGCCCAGCAGGCAACGCCCGTCTATTTCGGCAAGCAGTTCGTAGTCGAGCTCGCCTAGTTTAGCGTCGGCATCCGTACTGCGCCGGCTAAGCTGATCGTAAGCCTTTGCCACGTTTTTGGTCGTATCTTTGGCGATATAATGTGCCAGATGACCGTTGAACGGCTCAGGGCGCTGCGCGCATATAGCCCAATACGTTTTTTGTATCTTGCGCTCTTGAAATAATCGGTTCATTCGCTCGAGGGCCTTGCTGGTACGAGCCATGACGACTACGCCGCTTACCGGCCGGTCGATACGGTGTACTACGCCCAGGAAGACATCGCCGGGTTTGTTATAGCGCGATTTGATATAGGCTTTCGCCCAATTGCTGAGCGGCTCGTCGCCCGTTTCATCGCCTTGAACCAGCCATCCCGCCGGCTTGTTTACTGCCAGAAGGTGGTTGTCTTCGTATAAAACCTGAATGGCCTCCATAATGTGGTGGTATGAAAAAAGCGGAAAATTATGAAAATATCATTGGGATTTTCTCCTTGTCCAAACGACACTTTTATTTTCGATGCCATGGTGCATGGCAAAATAGACACCGAAGGGCTGTCTTTCGAGGTCGTTTTGGCTGATGTGGAGGCACTCAATCATTGGGCTTTCGAAGGCCGGCTGGATGTGACCAAACTCAGTTTTCACGCCTATACTTATCTTACCGACCGGTACAACCTGCTTGAATCGGGCGCGGCATTGGGCAACAACTGCGGCCCCCTTTTAATCGCCCGCCGACCCATGCCCGAAGAGGCGATTAATAATGCCGTCATTGCCATTCCCGGAAAATATACTACCGCCAATTTTTTACTCAGCCAGGTTTACCCACAGGCCGTCAACCGCCAAGTTATGGTGTTTTCAGCCATTGAAGACGCTGTATTGAGCGGCGAAGTGGACGCAGGCCTGATTATCCATGAAAACAGGTTTACCTACCAGGACAAAGGCCTCGTCAAACTGGCAGACCTTGGTGAAATATGGGAGCAAAATACCGGTTTGCCTATCCCCCTGGGAGGTATTGCCGTTAAAAACGAACTGCCGCCGGATCTGCAAGCGGCCATAGGGCGGGTAATGACGCGTAGCGTAACTTTTGCAATGGACAACCCCACAGAAGCACTACCTTTTGTTCGCGCACACAGCCAGGAGATGGATGAGGGCGTGATGTACGCCCACATCAACCTCTATGTCAACGAATTTACGCGTGCACTGGGCGAGCGCGGACACTCGGCGGTGGCGCGCATGCGCGCCAGCGGTCAGACCGCTGGCAGCGGTCAGACCGCTAAGAACCCAGGTAGTGCTTAAGCAGCTTGCTGCGATTAGCCGAGCGCAGCTTGTTGATGGCTTTATCCTTGATTTGGCGGACGCGCTCGCGGGTAAGCCCGAATTTATCGCCGATATCTTCCAGCGACATGGGGTGTTCAACGCCGATGCCAAAATACAACTTGATCACATCGCATTGGCGGTCGGTGAGCGTAGAAAGCGAGCGTTCGATTTCGCGGCGCAGCGATTCGATATATTCCAATGCCGTATCGGTTTGGGGGGTGCCGCTATTTTCAAGTACGTCGAGTAGCGAGTTGTCTTCCCCCTCCACAAAGGGCGCGTCCATAGAAACGTGGCGGGCAGCGACGCCTAGCGTAGTTTCCACTTCTTCGGTGGGGATTTCGAGCATTTCGGCCAATTCTTCAGGAGAGGGTTCGCGTTCGAATTCCTGTTCCAGTTCCGAAAATGCCTTATTGATTTTATTTAACGAGCCTACCTTGTTGAGTGGCAGGCGCACGATACGCGATTGTTCGGCCAATGCCTGAAGGATCGACTGGCGAATCCACCACACGGCATAGGAGATAAATTTGAAGCCGCGGGTTTCGTCGAAGCGCTGAGCGGCTTTGATCAGGCCGAGGTTGCCCTCGTTGATCAGGTCGCTAAGCGAAAGACCTTGGTTTTGGTATTGTTTGGCCACCGAAACCACGAAGCGGAGGTTGGCCTTGGTAAGTTTTTCAAGAGCCGCCTGGTCGCCCTGCTTGATTCGTTTGGCGAGTTCTACTTCCTCTTCAGGCGTCAACAGATCTACTTTCCCTATTTCCTGCAGATACTTCTCAAGTGACTGGCTTTCCCGATTGGTAATAGATTTTGTAATCTTAAGCTGTCTCATCTACTCAGCGCTTTTTATGTTTAATTTCACAATGGATTGTAATCCTTTTTTTGGTTGTAGAGATTTTTGGATATGAACAGGGATAAGCCGATTTGGTCGGCAGGAGTGAATGTCAAACGGTTAAGTCGAATTGTGATTGATCACGCCTGGATGTTTATGTTTGGGTTTCGGCTCACAAAATTAGGCCAATTACCTATGCCTGTCAAGTGGGAAGGCTGTTTATTTACTAACACAAGGTGAAAACACCATCAAACAGCTAATAGTTTTCCCCCAGAAAAAAAAGTTGTTTGTGTAAGCATAGCGAATTATGTTTGGATAAATCATTTTTTTATTTTTTATTGCGGCATTGAATTTTTAACGGGCTGATATTTAATTTTTTCTATTGCATGCTCAACTAAGCGCCAAAATGTATGGGTAGAACAAAACTGAGATTGGAATACCTGTTCAAGGCATCTCCCACTATACTGTATCAGTTTTTTACCACGCCTTCCTGTCTGGTGCGTTGGTTCTGCGATGAAGTGGATATTCACGGCAATTTCTACACGTTTGCCTGGAACGGCTACACGGAAACCGCCGAAATTATTGACGATATCGAGGAAGAAAGAGTGCGGTTCCGCTGGGCGGAAGCCGAATACGACAACGAATATCTCGAATTTAAGATCACCGAAGCCCCCGTTACCGGCGAAACGATACTGGAAGTTATCGACTTCTGCGATCAAGACGAACTGGATGACCAACGCCAACTCTGGGATACCCAAATCCATCGCCTCCAAAGAGAAACCGGCAGCCAGGATTGAGAAATGGACTGTACGACTATACGACTGTACGACTATATGATCATTGTTCGTAAAGTCATAAAGTCGTACAGTCGTACAGTCGTAAAGTCTCACAGCCTTATCCGTAGGCCGTAACAAGCCCCCATATAATCAGCACAATGCCGCCCAGCGCCAACATTCCTGCAAGAAGGTCTATCAGCCCGCCCAGCGAAATAATGATCGAAACAAGCGCCAGTATTAGCGCAGTACCCAAAAGGATAACGCCGATGCGAAACTTGCCGTCATCCCACACTCCTCCCAATTTGCGGGGTAGTTTTTCCAAACGTTTCTTAACTTTATCCCACTTTTTTTGCGCTTTCAAGGCCTTGCGTGATGGCTCAGCCCCAGCCCCAGCCGCCTCACTTTCCGCACCCCGGCCCGCCATGCCCGCAAAACCATATGCCTCATTACTGGCAACTGTTAACGCAAAAATCAATGTCAGCATGTAAATAATAGGTTTCATGGCAATGTGTTATATTTATGGATATAATTGTTTAGTAGGGTTTAGTAGGGTTTAGTAGGGTTTAGCGCTAAACCCTACTAAACCCTACTAGACCCTTAATGGCAAATATACCGGAATCGCATGACAATATACTTCGGATTATCTTTTGATGAACAAGTCTATCCTCCCGTATGTAACATGGGTAGCGGCGTCAGCTTTGTGGGGCCCCAGGGCTTGCTCAGATTGCTGGAGTCGCGCTTGGGATTGACTTTGCGCGATTCCGACAACGAACACCTGCGTATTGAACAATACCGCCAGGCACTGCTCCACTACGCCGAAGATCATGCAGAGGCTTTTTATATCAGTGCCTTTGAAGCCGACGAATTGGCCACTGCGGAAGACTTGCTGTCGCGTCGTGACGAACTGGTGCTGTCGGGCTGGGATTTTGCTATCAATGATGCCACCCCGCCGCGCCTCCGTCAAATGGCAGCTATCGAACATTTTTTGCATACCGGCAACCTGTCGTTGTCTGCCGGGTATGCCGACAGATTCACTACCGTACTTGAATATATCAATCGCCGCCACTGCAATCTATCGGCCGTTTTTTTGTGTGAAATGCCCGCGCAATTACCCGCTCATTTTCAGCGGTTATTTGACGAGTTGGCTAAAAACGGGGTGACTCTCCATAAACCTGCCGGTACGGAAGGCCAGGCGCCGGCGGATACCGACCTCGGCATGTTCCAACGCAGGCTTGTCGAGCAGTTGCCTTCCACCCTGCGCGTGCCGCTGAAAAGCGATGGCAGCCTGTTGATTTTGCGCGGCCAACGCGAAAGCGACCTGGCGGCATACGTAGCGCAGCTCATGCGCCGCAGCGAATCGTTTCGCCCACTCTGCCTCATCGCAGACAAACGAAGAAGCCTCGACGATGCGCTGATACAGGAGGGATTACCCAGTATGGGACTGTTGGCTACTTCGTTGTCGCGGCCCACCTTGCAAGTATTGAAGCTCGTGCCCGCCTTTTTGTGGCAACCGGTAGACCCCTATAAGATCATGGAATTTGTGTCGCTACCGGTAAAACCGCTCGACGAAGAACTTTCACACCGCATCGCCGCCCAAATGGCAGCCACTCCCGGCATCAATAGCGATAGCTGGTTTGCTATGATCCCCCGTTATTTTGATGAACTGGAGGAAAGCGGGAATCGCCCCGGGGGGCTTTCTGCCGGCGCCATACGCAAGCAATACGAATTCTGGTTTGAACGCAGGCGCTACGATTTGCACCAGGCCGTGCCCAAAGCTGAAGCTATTGACATTTTCGATTACCTCGAGCAATGGGCCTGGAAAACCTTTGATGAAGGGGGCGGAAAAAACCAGTCCCTGCTGGCACTCAACCTACAAGCCCGGCGAGTACGCGAATTACTGGAAGCGCTTCCCGAAACCGCCCTCACCAACCTGGCACTGGAACGCATCGTGCGTACCATCTACCAGCCGGCGCCTGCACAATTCAACGCTGTTGAAATCGGCGCCCCCGCCATCATCCATCAGCCAGGGGCGCTATTTGGCGCTTGCGATGAACTCATGTGGTGGAATTTTCTGCAACTGGAAACCTCCCACTTTTTCTCCCGGTGGTACCAACACGAACGAAATTGGCTCGGCCTTGCCGGTATCAGGCTCGTTGAACCCCACGAAGAAAATGCGCTGGCCTTGTGGCAACGCAAACAACCCCTGTTGTGGACCAGTAAGCGGGTTGTGCTCGTTATCCCGGAATCGGTAGAAGGCGAACCTGCTCCCCCGCATCCGCTGCTGGGCGACCTGGAGGCTACTTTTGGCGAGCTTGAAACTATTACGCTGCGAATAAGCCCACAGGCTACAAGTAAGCCCTGGCAACGGGATTTCAAGCTTCCCGTCTTTACCCCGCTGCCTCCGCGCCAACTGGGCCGGCCGCAGCCGTTCCTGCGTTTACCCTCCGCCCATCGCCTGGTAGCCCGCGAGGAAGAAACTTTTACCAGCCTGAATTCCCTGTTGTATTACCCCTACCAATGGATTTTTCGCCACCAGATCAAGCTGGTCAATTCTTCTATTCTCAGCGTCGTAAAAGATCGCACCCTGATGGGCAACCTGGCTCACCGCTTTTTTGAACGGCTACTGCTCCAGGATATTTACAACTGGACCCGCCACGATATAGCGCAATGGGTGGACAAAGAAGCCAACCCGCTCTTGCACAAAGAAGGCGCAGTATTGCTCCTTTACGGTCGCGAACCGGAGCGGGTAGCCTTTATTAACCGCGTCAAATACGCCGCCTGGAGCCTGGTCAGTCTGATCGTGCAAAATGGCTGGCGCGTATCAGCCACCGAACGCCCCCTCGAAGGCGGCATAGCCGGATTACGCCTCAACGGCCGGGCCGACCTGGTACTCGAAAGAGAAGGCGAAATAGCAGTCGTAGACCTCAAATGGTCGGGCGCCCAGCACCGCCAGGAACTTATCCGCAACGAAGAAGACCTCCAACTCGTATTATACGCCCGCCTGCTGAGTAATGACGATTCCTGGGCCCATACCGCCTATTTTATTATGGAAAGCGGCAAACTCATTGCCCGCAACGAACTGGCCTTCAAAGAAGCCGTTGCAGTGGCGCCACAGGCAGCCCACACAGAAGTCAATCAACGCATCCTGGAACGACTTGAAGCTACTTATGCCTGGCGCCTGTCGCAAATTAAAGAGGGTATGGTAGAAGTGCGCTGCGAACAAACCCTGCCACACCTCGAAGACCACTATGGCGATGCTTTGTTGCCCCTCCTGGAGATGAAAACCGAAGATGCCCGCTATGACGACTATCGAACGCTGATCAACCTGGCCGAATAACCCCGATTTCGGATTTCGGATTTCGGATTGCGGATTGCGGATTTCGGATTGCGGATTGCGGATTGCGGATTGAACGAGGATAAATCCGAAATCGAAAATCCGAATTCCGAAATCGAAAATTGCCCGGCTCAGACCTGTTTTTTTCCCGTTCGGCATATATTTTTTCGCAATGACGATGTTTCTTTAGAAGATTGCGTCGTCAATCGGCAAACTTCTAATAGTATGAGACTGGGAACAACATACCTCTTCGTTATGGGCGCTTGTTTAGTAGCGACTTATGTGCAGGCCCAAAGCCGATATATAACTTCGCGGGGCGAGATAAGTTTTACCTCCGAAGCGCCTCTGGAAGTAATCAAAGCACAATCAAAAGAACTCAGGGGCGCCATCGACGCCGACAAAAAAACATTTGCCTTCACCGTACCCGTCAAATCGTTTGAGGGTTTCAACAGCCCTTTGCAGCGCGAGCATTTCAACGAAAATTATATGGAAAGCACGTTATACGACAAGGCTACTTTTAACGGCAAAATCATCGAACAGATTGACTTTACTAAAGACGGTGAATACGAAGTGCGCGCCAAGGGCAAATTAAATGTACACGGTATCGAACAAGAACGCATTATCAAAGCGACCATCTCTACCAAAGGCGGAAAACTCACCGTGCGCTCTACTTTTACAGTTCTCCTCGAAGAACACGGCATTGCAATCCCCAAAATTGTGTATCAGAAAATAGCCGACGAAATTCAGTTGAAAGTAGAGGCCGTTTTCTCAATGCAGGGACGTTGAAAAGGCTTTTTACCATATGTATCCTGTCGCTTGGGATGGCGCTACACGCACAAACGCCCCGTTTCAACCACCATCCAATGGGCGGCGAATGGGGAGATACCCGCGTCAAGAAGGTATATCAGGCAGAATCCGGTTTGCTTTGGTTTGGGGCTGACAGGGGGTTATTCCAATACGATGGCCGCAATTTTATCTTCCGGTCTTCAGGCGATTCTGTTCAGCGGGCAGCCACTGCTATTTACGAAGATCGACAGGGTACCCTCTGGGTCGGTTATGAAGATGGGGCGGTTTTTACCAAATCTAACACTGGTGAATTAAGCCTTTGGAGCCCTCCGGAAGGGCTGCCAAAAGTAGCCATTACCGGTATTCTCGAAGACGGTAACGGTGTGTTGTGGCTGTCTACTTACGGCGAAGGCCTTTATTACTTCCAGCATAAACGGCTTTACAATCTTAATACCGACGACGGACTGTTGGGCGACGATATTTATGCTTTCGTCAAAGATAAAAACGGCAGGCTTTGGGCCGCTACGGATGGGGGTATAAGTATTTGCGCTTTGCGCGAAGGCAAAAAATCGGTTTATAATCTAACCCGTGCACAGGGATTACCCGACGATATCGTGCGTGCCATTTTGCCCGACGAAAGGGGCAATTGCTGGATCGGGACTTATGATAAGGGTTTTTGTTATTTTAATACCAAAACCTGGAAATTTGAATACCCCTATACGGAGTGGACGTTTGGTGTAATCAACAGTTTTGAATTGTTTGAAGGTCGGGAATTGTGGATAGGCGCCGACGGACAGGGCTTATTCCGCTTTGACCTGCTTACCAAAAAACTTAAACGACTGGCTTGTTCTGATAAATCGCTCGCTTCCAAAGTGTTCGACCTGCATAAAGATGTCGAAGGCAATATTTGGGTGTTGAACAATATTGACGGCATTTGCTCGGCCAACCGGCAGTTTGAGTTTATTCCGGGCCGGCTCGATAATATCCAGGCCGTCCTGGCCGATTCCAGAAACCGGCTGTGGGTGGGTACGCAGGGCGGCTTGTTTCGCTACCAACCCGAGGGCAACGGCGCCTACGTTCCTCAATTGGCTCATCTATCCCTCAATGTGTTGAGTCTTTATGAAGATAATTTTCAAAACCTGTGGATCGGCACCTTTGGCAGCGGTGTATATTGCTATCAACCTGCAACCGGCCGTCTGCGGCATTTTACAGAACAAGACGGCCTTACCAACGGTAGCGTATTGTCCATAGACGGCAACAACGAACGCCTTTGGCTGGCTACGTTGGGCGGTGTTACCGAGTTTACTTTACAGGGCGATCCCCTGCTCGCCACCGCCGGCCCCGCCCATCGCAATTTTAATCAGGAGAATGGGTTGGGGACTAATTTTATATACAAAGTTTTCGTCGATAGCAAAGGGCGCACCTGGTTTGGCGCCGACGGCAGGGGTATCAGCGTGTTGGAGGAAGGACGCCTCACCAATTATGCCAAAGCCGGCGATGTGCCCCTGAGTGCGGTTTACGCTATCACCGAAGACCAACGCGGGCATATATGGTTTAGTACGGCTAAACAGGGCATTTTCGAATTTGACGGCAAGCGCTTTTACCAACTTACTGTCAAAGAAGGTATCCGGGAACAAGCCATCACCAGCCTGGCCACCGATAAAAAAGGCAGTATTCTCGTCGTTCACCAATCGGGGATTGATCTGCTCGATCCGCTCTCACGGCACCTCATTTATTTTGACGAAGAAGTTGGATTAAATAGCATCGATCCCAATCTCAACGCACTTGCCGCCGACAAAAACGGCAATGTATGGATCGGCGCCCAAAACCAGGTACTCCGTTATACGACACTTAAAGAAGAGTTGAGCATTCACCCCCGCACCATCTTGTATAACGTGTCGGTATTCCTCGAACCGGTAAATATTTTGTTACAAAACGAATTTGCATACAACCAAAATAACTTCATTTTTGAATTTATCGGCCTTTGGTATACCGACCCCAAAACGGTGAAGTACCGCTATAAGCTGGAAGGATTTAATCCCGACTGGATTATTTCTGGAGATCCCAGGGCTACGTATTCTAATCTACCTCCCGGACAATACACTTTCATTGTGTCGGCTACCGAAAACGAAGCTTTCGACCAGGAGCCCGCGGTGAGTTATAGTTTCAGGGTGAAAACACCCCTGTGGAGACGCCCCTGGTTTTTGATCTCCACAGTCTTACTGGTCGGCGGGGTATTATACTGGCTTATGAAACAACGCGAGCACCGCGTACAACGCGAAGCTATTTTGAATAAAGAAAAAATTGAAAGCCAATACGAAGCGCTCAAAAGTCAGATAAATCCGCATTTTTTATTCAACAGTTTCAATACCCTCATCACGATCATCGATGAGGATCCAAAATTAGCAGTAGCGTACGTCGAACAGCTATCCGACTTCTATCGCAGTATCCTTCAATACCGCGAAAAAGAAGTCATACCGCTTAAAGAGGAAATTACCCTGGTGAAAACCTACGCTTTTTTGCTCAATACCCGTTACGGCGATAATTTTCGACTGAACGTGTCTATAAACGGCGAAACGGCCTTCGTAGCGCCGCTTACGCTGCAAATACTGGTAGAAAACGCCGTCAAACACAATATCATCAGCAAAACAAAACCGCTAAACATAAACATCGCGCTTGAAGAAAACGCGTATCTGTCGGTCAGCAATAACCTGCAACCCAAACTCACCCCGGAGCGCTCCACCGGCTTTGGATTGCAAAGCATCAAAGCGCGCTACGCCCTGCTTATCGATAAGCCTGTCAAGGTGGAAGAAGACGGGTTTATTTTTAAGGTTAGTATTCCAATTATTAAAAACGACCAGGCATGAAAGTGCTGATTATTGAAGACGAGGCCGCAGCGGCAAGAAGATTACAGAAACTTATCCAGGATATCGATCCCTCGATTGAAGTGATCGCCCAACTCGATAGCATCGAAGCGACCATGGAATGGCTGGGCGCCAATGAACTCCCCGAGCTGATTTTTATGGATATCCATCTCGCCGACGGCTCCAGTTTTGAGATTTTTCATTATGTGAAAATTGATAAACCGGTCATTTTTACTACTGCCTACGACCAATACGCCATCCAGGCTTTTAAAGTGAATGCAATCGACTATTTGCTGAAACCCATCAAGCAAGCCGAGTTGGAACAAGCTATCCACAAATTCAAACAGTGGAAAAGCAATGCCATTTTTGATTACCAGCAATTGGCAAAAGCTATGCAGCAGGAAAACCAGCCGCGCCGCTTACTCATTAAGCTGGGACAAACAATCAGGGTGGTCAATATGAACGAAGCCGCGTATTTTTATACCGAAAATAAAATCACTTTTGTAGTCACTAAAGAAAGCAAACGCTATCCACTCGATTTTTCGCTCGAAAAAGTAGAGGAATTGGTGGATGAAAAATCGTTTTTCCGCATCAACAGGCAGTTTATTGTGAATATCCAGGCTATCAAGGAAATGTACGCCTATTCCAAATCGCGCGTAAAACTAGAACTCGTCCCTCCCTGCGATCTCGATACGGTGGTGAGCACCGAACGTTCGCCCGTGTTCAAGCGCTGGCTCCAGGGCGGCGTTGAGGCAGAGGAGTAGGCGACTGTGCGACTGTGCGACTGTGCGACTGTGCGACTGTACGACTGTGCGACTGTACGACTGTACGACTGTACGACTGTACGACTGTACGACTGTACGACTGTACGACTGTACGAACAATGATCATATAGTCGTAAAGTCGTAAAGTCGTAAAGTCGTAAAGTCCCAAAGTCCCAAAGTCCCAAAGTCCCCACTCAGCTTCCCTTTCTTCCCGTTCAGCACCATTAATTTGATTGCCCACCTGCACGGCCATACCTTTGTCGTATTGATTTACAATTGGTTTAACAAACAAAAAACAATCGATATGAAAAAGGCAAGCTTGCTCTTCTCTACCCTGGCACTTCTTACTTTGATGGCCTTCAACGCATGCACCACCAGCAACGACGACAACCTGCCCAACAGCAACGTAACCAACCAACTCACGACCAGCGGCGATTGGAAGGTGTCTTATTATTGGGACAAGGACAAGGACGAAACCAACGATTTTTCAGGCTATTCTTTCCTGTTTAAGGATAACGGCGTGCTGGAAGCACTGAAAAATGGGGTGATAACTACCGGTACCTGGCAGGTGAATTCCAGCAGCAATAAACTGATCATTTTTATGGGCGCCGCCCGCCCCCTCGAAAACCTCAACGACGATTGGATTATCGTTGAAAAAACCAACTCGGTAATTAAACTCAAGGACGACAACACAACCCACCTCGAAGAACTGCATTTTATGATTCAGTGACAAGGTGACAACCCGTAGGGTGAACGTTTACCGTTCACCTTGTCACCAAAATATGTATGGGGTTTCAGATAGTCAGCACGCAGAGGCGCCTTTATGGGGTCTCTGCGTTGCTCTTTGATTTCTTCCCGTTCAGGCCCTTTTTTTTCCTGCTCAGGCAATTGGCTAGTGCTGCTCCGCATTTCACACATTAAATTTATTACCAAAATACATAAACACCTTTGACTAACCTATACCGTGATGAAACCTCGCAAGTTATACATGATATTGATGGCTGCCATACTAGCCATTACGCCATTATTCGCCGGCGCGCAAACCTGCCAGGCCAATTTCAGCTTTTCTACCAATGGGTTTATGGTTCATTTTATGGACCAGTCTACGTCTTCCAGCCCGATCGTTTCCTGGTTCTGGGATTTTGACGACGGCACGACGTCTACGCTGCAAAATCCTATGCACACCTTTCCTGTAGTTGACAAATTCGAAGTATGCCTTTCTATTACTACCCAAAACGGTTGTATAAGCCAGATTTGCAATAGAGTAGAAATCTGTGAACTCAATGTAGCGGTGGAGGTCGGCCAATGTAATGCCAACGGGGAGGCCCCCTTAGTCATTCAGGTAATCGATGTATTCGGCAATGCGGAAGATGTCGATGTTTCAATTGACGGCCAATTATTGCCCGGAAGCCCTTTTTTATTTACACCAAATACACCGCTGATTATCAATGCAAATATAGTGGGCGACGGTTTATCACATACCGTGATGGTTACCTCCGAAGAAGTAGAAACCTGCACGGAAACGGTTCAGTTTGTAGTACCCGACTGTACCGCTGATTGTTTTTTATCCGCTATGAATGTGCAACTGGCGGGCGGCACAACGCATAATATTTCAATAGGGGATAATTTTTTCCAGCCAGCCAATACGACGCTGGTCATCGGCGATCTGGTACATTTTGTATGGGTGGGCGACGGCCATTCTGCTACTTCTGATGCCACCACCGGCCCCGATAGCTGGAATTCAGGCGTATTAGGCATAGGGGCTACTTACGACGTACAGCCCACTAATCCCGGCACACACCGATATTATTGCATCCCGCATGGAGGGCCGGGAGGATTAGGCATGTCGGGTATGCTTATCGCAAATTGCCCGCAAAACGCCCAATTTTCCCTGTCCGTGTCGTTTATGACTTCATTAGCTAATCCGCTTGGTTTTAATCTGTTGATTGATGGGGTGTTACAACCTGGAAACCCCCACTTTTACAATGGAGTTGGCCCGCAACAACTCACCATCAACTTGCCCGGCGACGGCTTGAATCACCTGATCGAAATTCGCGATATCGCCGACCCTTCCTGCAATATTACCCGCAACTTTCTGGCGCCGGATTGCGGGGCAGCGCCGGCTTGCAACTTGTCTGTGTCCGCTCAGCAAATCAGTGGCTGCGATTCGCTCCACCAAATCGGAATTTCACTTGCTATTCAGGCAATCAATCCCGGCGCCGACGGATTTAACCTGTTTGTGGATAGTGTACAGGTCGGTTCAATGATGGCGTATCATCCGTCGGGCAACACCACAGTAGGAATCAACCTTCCCGGAGATGGCCAGGTACACGTGATCACTGTGATAGATGTGGCCGATAATACTTGCCAGGGTGCGACAACGTTTACCGCTCCCGATTGCGTCATACCCTGCGTACTCGCCAATCTGAGTGCCAATACGGGCGTCAACGTCACACACATCGTGGAAGTACAGGACTTTCAGTTTGTACCACCTCATCTTAGCATTACCGCGGGAGATACAGTACGTTGGTTATGGACCGGAGCCGTGGCGCATACTTCTACCTCCGACGCCGTTTCAGGCCCAGATAGTTGGAATAGCGGCCTCCTCGGTAATGGCGCCTCTTTTACGTCTCCGGTACTGTCTACCGGCGTTCATCCCTATTATTGTATCCCCCACGGCGCCCCGGGAGGGATTGGCATGTCGGGTACTATTTTAGTACAAGCCAATTGTACCAACGGACTGGTGCCGGTTACACTTGAGTTTACAGAAAATGGCGGCGGCTTCAACGGCTTTATGGTATGGGTCGACAGCCTGCAAGCCGATACGTTCACCTATAGCGACGGGGGGATGAATACGGTGAGCCTGCTTGTGTCGGGAGATGGTCAGCTACACACTTTTTCTGTGAGAGATGTGGATGATGCCAATTGTTTGATTACGACTTCCCTGACCACCCCTGATTGTAATGCAACAACCTGCCAATTAGTAGTAGACGCGCAGGTGTCGGGCCCTTGTAACACAGAGACGCAGGTACCTGTAATAGTTACTGTGAATAGTCTGGGTGGCAGTTCCAGCGGTTTTGTATTGTGGCGCGACGGCATAGTGCTGGATACTTTTTTGTATGATACCACCGGAAGTACAACTGTCAATACCCTGTTGGCAGGCGACGGCCAGTCGCATACTTTTATTGCAACCGATCTCTCCGCATTAGCTTGCTCCGATACCATTTCTATTGTAACGCCTGATTGTGAATTACCTTGTCAATTGAGTAACCTGCAAATTATCGCCGCCGGTAACGGCAATCCTACCACACATACGGTGGAGGTCAGAGATTTTGAGTTTGCACCCCGCGACCTTATTGTGCAGGTAGGGGATATTGTTCATTTTGTCTGGACCGGATTTGTGGGGCATACCTCTACTTCCGACGCAGCCTCCGGGCCCAATAGCTGGAATAGCGGCTTGCTTACCAATGGCTCCACCTATGACGTAACAATTACGGAGGAGGTTTTTTTCCCTTATTATTGTATTCCCCACGGCGCACCCGGAGGAATCGGCATGTCGGGCACGATAACGGCCATTCCCCCCTGTAACAACGGACAGGTTGTGGCCTATCTCAGCTTTGAGGAGGTGAATGGCAGTAGTAGCTTTAATGTTAATATCGATGGTACGTCGTATCCCGGCAATCCTTTTAATTATCATCCTTCCGGGCAGAATACCCTGGCAATTAACTTGCCGGGCGATGGCGATACACATGTGATAAATATACAGGATGTCACGGTGTCAGGATGTACTATAGAAACCACTTTTTCGACCCCGCTATGCCCCAACGCCTGTCAACTCGATCTAACGGTGTTTCCGGATGGAGAATGCGACGAAAATGGCATGGTAGCCTACCAATTGATGGTCATGGAGACGAATGGGGGCAATCTGGGCGTTAATCTGTTCGTCGACAATGTACTATACCCGGGTAGCCCCTTCGCGTACTCACCCGGAGGTATGACGATGTTACCGGTCTCTCTTGTCGGCGACGGTTTATCGCACACTATTGAAGTAGCTGACGCCCCATCCGGAGCCTGCCGGGATACAGTTGTGGTGCAAACCCTTCATTGCGGCGCCAATTGCTCGTTGGCTATGCAGGTGATGCAGGCCGGCGCCTGCAAAAGCAACAACCAGATTTCCTACCACCTGATGGTCTCCGCAGTGAGCCCCGGCGCTATGGGCTTTATAGTATCGGTAGACGGGGTTATTATTCCGGGTAGTCCATTCGCCTATTCTGTAGGCGGTACTACCGTGGTGATGGCCAATCTGCCCGGCGACGGCCTGACTCATGCTATTGTAGTGACAGACGCAGCCGATATGTTATGCCAAACTTCCTTTGTTTTGATTACCCCCAACTGCGGAGAGGCTTGTAGTATCGCCAATTTTTCAGCAGAAATTAATGTGCCCTTGCTTTACGAGGTGGAAGTCAGGGATTTTAACTTTTTCCCACCTGATATTTCCGTAGCAGTAGGCGATACTATTCGGTTTGTATGGACCGGCGTGGCGCCCCATACTTCAACCTCCGACAACATGAGCGGTGCAGATACCTGGAATTCAGGTCTCCTCGCACAGGGCGCCGTTTACGATGTGGTGATCCAGACCCCGGGCGATCACCCTTATTATTGTATTCCCCATGGCTCACCTGGCGGAATCGGGATGTCGGGAATGATCAGAGTCTTCGATCCCTGCGACGATGGGCTATTGGCCGTAAGAGTCTATTTTTCTAGTCAAAATGGAAGTTTTAACGGCTTTAATGCACTGCTAGACGATAATTTGGTGACTACCGGCAATTATTCACTCTCAGGCAATAATGAATTGATCTTTCAAATACCCGCAGATGGCCAGCAACACCATGTGCGAATCGAAGATATAGAGGATAGCACTTGCTTTTTGCACGAACATCTGGATATGCCCGATTGCGAAAACCCCTGTTTTGGCTTTGATCCCGATTTTTCTTACCAAATTAACCTTCAGACGCTCGAAGTAAGTTTTTTTGACGGCACGTCAGGTAACCCCAATTCCTGGATGTGGATGTTTGGCGACGGGGCGACTTCAAACGTTCAACACCCGGTGCATATATTTCAACCGGGGACCTACGAAGTATGTATGGCGGTAGAAAATACGGATTTGGGATGTATGGAACTGATTTGCAAAACGATCGTTTTGGGCTTAACGGTCTGTGAACCCGCCTTTTCTTTCGATAATGACGGGCTTACTTTGTCTTTTAACGACCTGTCTCAAACCAGCCAGCCCATTAATAATTGGATATGGGATCTCGGCAACGGTCAACAGATTATTAACCAACAACATACAACGTATACTTACCCCGACTTGGGTATTTATGAGGTCTGCCTGACTATCGAAACGGATTCCTGCCAGGCTGCGTTTTGCCAAACCATTGACCTCAGCAACCCCTGTCTTTCTTTTGTAGCAGATTTTGCCTACACAATAGATATCGAAAATCTGACGGCACAGTTTACCGATTTGTCGCAGGGAACTGCCCACCGCTGGTTGTGGGGTTTTGGCGATGGCGTTACGTCTACCCAGCAACATCCCTCACATACCTATAATACCCCCGGATTTTATACCGTTTGTCTGTTGATACAGGATACGCTGAATAGTTGTAACGAAGCGAGGTGCGTGGCTGTCAATGTAGGCGTTACCGCTGTAAAAGAACCAGCAGGGCATAGATACGAACTCACCGTGTTCCCCAATCCTGCCTTTCAGGATATGCCCAATTGGTCACTGAAAGGCATTTTGCCCTCTGACATTATGCAGTGGCTGCCGTATCGCATTTATAACTTACATGGATTATCTGTTGCAAATGGCCGCTTGTGGACAGCCCCTATTACATCCGTACCTTCACCTGATGAGCTTAGTCCGGGCATGTATGTGATTGAAATCCAATCAGCAGGCGCCATCTACAGGGGGCGTATCGTGATACAGTAATCCGAACAAACATTCGTTTATTTAATTTTAAAAAAATACCAGTCCGGTTATCTTTTTTATTAAAAAAGGCCTCGTTCCTTTCGAGTAATGCAAAATTTTTCAAATTATTTGCACAACCCTCTTGCGCACAAACGAAAAATGCCATACGTTTGTCATTAGGAATGTGGCGTAAATAAGTTACCTGAATTCGGCGAGGCTATTTTTTTATCAGGCAAGGCGCAAGAAGGGAGCTTAGCCCAAGCTAAGTGACCGACGAAGCAACGCAGCATGGTGAAAAAAGAGACCGCCCAAACAGATAACTTATTTATGACACGTTCCTTTACAACTAATAATTGTGATGAATAAGTCAGCCAACCAGTGGTTCTATTTTTATAGCTTTTACTTTTATGCATCGCCATAAAGGGACTACTGGTTTTGCACGACGATCATTCGCAACAAAAAAGAGTCCCGCAGCGCCGGGACTTTTTTTTTACCCTAAACTTTGACAAAAAACTTATGGATACGCTATCCACCGAATCACAACTTCTAGCCGGGCCGTCAGGAGCCAACTCCGAGCCGCTGCGTGTTTGCATCCAGGGCGGTCCCGGCGCTTTCCACGAAATCGCCGCCCGCCAGTATTTCGGCAGCCGGCCGGTCGATATTGTGCCGGCCCTGACTTTCGAAGCGCTCATAGCCGTCATGGAAGCCGGCCAAGCCGCCGATATCGCACTGATGGCCATCGAAAATACTTTGGCCGGCAGCCTGATGTCTAATTACCAACTACTCAATAATACCAACCTCGTGGTAGTGGGCGAAGTGTACCTTCGCATTGTGCAAAACCTCATGGCGCTGCCCGGCCAAACGATCGGCGACATTATCGAAGTGTATTCCCATCCTATCGCTATCGCGCAATGCCGCGATTTCTTCCGCCGCCACCCGCATATCAGGCTTATCGAAGCCGAAGATACGGCCCTTAGCGCCCGGATGATAAGCGACCAGGGGCGCGCCGGCGCCGGCGCCATAGCCAGTACGCTGGCCGCTGAAATGTACGATATGGATTTACTCGCCGAAAGCATCGAAACCAACAAACATAACTACACCCGATTCCTGGTGCTGCAACGCCCGCAAGACGCTGCCATTCCTGATGATGCCGACAAAGTGTCGCTGTCTTTTTCCGTCGATCACGAAGTGGGCAGCCTGTACAAAGTGCTGGCCGTGCTGGCAGCCTATCAGGTCAACCTCACCAAAATTCAATCGGCGCCCATTATCGGCAGGCCCTGGGAATATTTGTTTTTTGTTGATTTTATTTCTGAAGGGAAAATGAGCGCCCTGCAAGCCCTCGAAGCTATTCGTCCCTTAACCCATAGCCTCAAAATTTTTGGCAGGTACAAAAAAGGAGAACACTATGAGCTCTAATACCGCATCCCCCGTTTGGTCGCCGGTGATTCAACCCGCCGGCCGCCTCAGCCAGGTCAATGAGTATTATTTCTCGCAAAAATTGCGCGAAATAGCGCAGATGAAGGCCCAGGGGGCCAGTATACTCAACCTGGGCATCGGCAGCCCCGACCTTCCACCCGATGAGTCTACCCTGCAAGTGCTCGTAGAGCATTGTCGGGATACTTCCAGCCATGCCTATCAAAGCTATAACGGCATCCCCGAGTTGCGGCAGGCTTTCGCCCGTTGGTATCAACGTTGGTTTGGCGTAAGCCTCAATCCCGACCGCGAGGTATTGCCCCTCATCGGCTCCAAAGAAGGTATCATGCATATCGCCATGACTTACCTCGAGCCCGGCGACGAAGCCCTGGCGCCCAATCCCGGTTATCCGACTTACCGCTCGGCTATGCTGCTCACCGGCGCCACCGTCAAATCTTATAACCTCGAAGCCCGCAACGGCTGGCTGCCCGACCTCGACGCCCTTGCCCGGCAGGATCTCAGCCGCGTGAAATTGATGTGGCTCAATTATCCCCATATGCCTACCGGCGCCGTGGCATCGCGATCTTTTTTCGAAGAATTGGTGGCCTTTGCCCGCCAACATGGCATCCTGTTGTGCAACGACAACCCTTACGGCTTCATTATGAACGACCGCCTGCTTAGCCTGCTCAGCATCGACGGCGCCATGGACGTAGCCCTCGAACTTAATTCGCTGAGCAAATCACACAATATGGCCGGCTGGCGCGTGGGCATGCTGGCAGGCAGCGCCCATTATCTTAGCGAGGTGCTCAGATTCAAAAGCAATATGGACTCGGGTATGTTCAAACCCCTGCAATTGGCCGCTGCTCACGCCCTCGATGCCCCCGATGAGTGGTATACTTCACTCAATAAGGTGTATGCCCAGCGACGTGCCGCCGCCACTGCTTTGTTGGAGCTTTTGGGTTGCGAGTGCGCCCCAGGCCAGGTGGGTATGTTTTTGTGGGCCGCCGTACCCCCGGATTTTTCCGATGGGTATGCGTTGTCTGACGAACTATTGCACCGCAACCATGTATTTATTACCCCCGGCGGCATCTTTGGCTCGCAAGGCGATCCATACGTGCGCCTTTCGCTCTGCAGCAGCGTGGAATTGTTTGAAGAAGCCGTACGGCGTATTAAAGACAATAGAAAATCCTGAACAACGTCATGGTAGTCACTATAATCGGTACCGGACATATTGGCGGATCCCTGGCCATCACACTCAAAGAAAATGGATTCGCCTCTTATATAATAGGCGTAGATGCCAGTCGCGATAACCTCGATAAAGCTATTCGCCGCAGACTGATAGACGAAGCTATGCCGCTCGAGCAGGGGATAGCTGCCGCCCAATTGATCGTACTGGCCGTTCCAGTTGATGTTATGGCCAATTTATTGCCACAGGTGCTCGACCAGGTAGACAGGCAGGTGCTAATAGACGTAGGCTCTACCAAATCAGCCCTGCTCCAGGCCGTGGCACAGCACCCCCGGCGGGGCCGCTTTGTGGCTACACACCCGATGGCAGGTACCGAATTCTCCGGACCGGAAGCGGCAATTCCGGGGTTGTTCGACAATAAATGCACCGTACTCTGTGAAACCGAACGCAGCGACCCCGATGCCGTAAGTCTGGTACAACAACTCTACGCCTCTATTCCTATGCGGATAGTATATTTGGATGCGCCGGCCCACGATATCCACACGGCTTATGTGTCGCACATTTCCCATATCAGCTCTTTCGCCCTTGCTTTAACCGTATTGGAAAAAGAACGCGATGAAGAACGCATTTTTGAACTCGCCAGCGGGGGCTTCAGCTCTACCGTGCGCCTGGCCAAAAGTTCGCCCGATATGTGGGTGCCGATCTTCCGCCAAAATCGCGATAATTTACTCGACGTGCTCGACGAACATATCAACCAATTGTCGCGCTTTAGAAGCCTGTTGATTAAACGCGATTTTGACACTATCCACCAACTCATTGAAGAAGCTAATCAAATAAAACGCATCCTTCAGTAGTGTTTTTTTGTTAATTTTAAAATAAATACCACCATGGACCTGAATATTCAGCCCATACTCGAAAAACCGGCAGGCCGGCCTATCTATATCGCCGGCCCCTGCAGCGCCGAAACCGAAGAACAAGTGCTGGAAACTGCCCGCGGGCTGGCCGGCCGGCAGGTCGACCTCTTTCGCGCAGGCATCTGGAAACCCCGCACACGTCCCGGCTCTTTTGAAGGTGTAGGTACAGAGGGACTGAGCTGGCTCAAACGCGTCAAAGAAGAAACCGGACTGAAAGTCACTACCGAAGTGGCCAAGGCCGACCACGTATACGAAGCTATCAAATACGGCATCGACGTATTGTGGCTGGGCGCCCGAACCACCGTCAATCCTTTTTCCGTGCAGGAAATCGCCGATGCCATCCGCGGCCTCGATATCCCCGTATTGATCAAAAACCCCATCAACCCCGACCTCAGCCTCTGGATCGGCGCTATCGAACGTATATATAAGGCCGGCGTGCGCCGAATCGGCGTCATCCACCGCGGCTTTTCTTTTCACGGCGAAACGATGTACCGCAACGTACCCCGCTGGCAAATCGCCATAGACCTCAAACGCCGCTTCCCCGATCTGGTGATGATTTGCGACAATAGCCACATCTGTGGCCGGCGCGACATCCTGCTCGATATCGCCCAGCGAGCCCTCGACCTCAACTACGACGGCCTGATGACCGAGGTGCACCCCGACCCCGACAACGCCTGGAGCGATGCCGCTCAGCAAATTACGCCCGAACAATACCACCAACTTTGTGCGCAGTTGATCTTTCGCCTGCCTACTACCGATGACATCCAGTTTCTCGAAACCCTCGACCACCTGCGCCAGGAAATCGACGATATCGACAATGAAATGCTCAATCTGATGGGCAAGCGTATGGAATTAGCTGACAAGATCGGGTCATATAAAAAACGCAACAATATCTCTATCCTCCAAACCGACCGCTGGAATGAAATTATGGAACGCACCCTGGTCAAAGGTCGCTTGCAGGGGCTCAGCGACTCTTTTGTAGAAGCTATCCTGCGCGCTATCCACCAGGAGTCGATTAACCACCAAGCCAGTGTGATGAACGAAAAAACGGCAGGTATTGAAGATGAAGCATAATACTACTTTGTCACTTTAAATCAGGCATACGGCATATTACGCTCCGCTGGAGCTTATGGGATCTTTTTATTGTCAGTTCTACCAATATTTCGGCCCTCCGAGCCTTTTTAAGGTCAAAAAAGCCCCAGCGGGGCGCAAATATGGGTAGAAGATTCAAGAACAAAGTGCATTATAGCTCCAGCGGAGTGCAATATGTACACGAATTTTATGCAAAATTTTATAGTGACAAAGTAGTATTAAAGCAAAAACTATCTTTGCACCTCAACATGCCTGCTAGTTATGCAATACGAAAACCTGCTGCTCGAAGAAGAAAACGATATACTGATCGTAACGATCAATAGGGAAAAGGCGCTTAATGCGCTGAATACCCAAACGATGCTGGAATTGCAACGGCTCTTTGCCGACGATGCACCCCATCGCACGTACTTAAAAGGCGTGATTATCACCGGCGCGGGCGACAGAGCTTTTGTGGCCGGCGCCGACATCAAAGAATTTCTCGCCCTCGATGCCGAACAGGGCGCAGCTATGGCGCAGCGAGGCCAGGATATCTTTTTTCTGATCGAAAGATTTTCCAAGCCGGTTGTCGCCGCCGTCAACGGCTTCGCCCTCGGCGGCGGCTGCGAACTCGCTATGGCCTGCCACCTCCGCATCGCCTCCGAAACCGCCCGCTTCGGCCAACCCGAAGTGAACCTCGGCATCATACCCGGCTATGGAGGCACCCAACGCCTTATTCAATATATAGGCAAAACCAAAGCGGTGGAGCTCCTCCTCACCGCCGATATGCTCCATGCACAGGATGCCCTCCGCCTCGGCCTGGTGAATGACGTAGTTCCCCCCGCCGAAGTACTCCCCAAAGCCAAAGCCCTGATCGAAAAAATCGCAGCCAAAGGCCCCGTGGCAGTGGCAAAGGTGATCGAGGCAGTTAATGCGTATTTCCAATATAACGAAGACGGCTTCGCCCGCGAAGTACGCGAATTCGGCGCCACTACCGGCACCGACGACTTTAAAGAAGGCGCCGCCGCTTTTATGGAGAAACGACCGCCGCAGTTTTTCGGCACTTAGCACTCAGCAGTCAGCACTCAGACCGCTAAGTGCTGAGTGCTGACTGCCGGGAAGGAGAAAAACAAATTTTTTCGGAGAAAAAATTTGTTTTTCTCCTTCCCTTAATAGTATCTTGCAGGCGTTTTAGGATGTTAAACATAGTCCCATGAAAAAAACGTATACACGACATCCCGTGCTATGTCATATAGCATTGCATCATCCCTCCATTGATTTAAAAAGTTTATTTCCTCTTTCAGGAAATTTAGCCTGTTTTGTGAAAGATGTTTGTCGTTTAAAGACGAATAACCATACTGTGTTCATAGACGACCTGAATACATATTAGCATACAAACAAACAATGGTCACATGCCGGACTTCCCGTTCGCATGGTGGCCTTTCGGCGTTTTGTGCATGGATATAAAGACTTTTTTGACCTAATTTCTTCATTATTTAACAAATTGTAATCTTATGGAAAGAACGAATTCTACTTTCGTTTCTCCACGTGCCTGGATGGGAGCGCTGACGACGCTCTTCGTTCTGCTTGGATTGCAGAGTGCACTGGCACAGTGTCCGAACCCGTCGGGTTTGACGACGCTGAACATCGGCCAGAACACTGCATCTTTGCGTTGGACGTCCAACAGCACGCCCACCGACAACTGCTGGGTGGTAACGCTCGGCGGTACCCCTATGGTGACGAACGCAGCCAACTGCCCCGACGGCGGTCAGGCCCTGTTCACGACCACCGTTTGCTACATCAACAACGTAGTGAGCTTCTCGGCTCCTGTTACCGGCATGTCGGTATCGGGCCAGCAGATCACTATCAATGTGGGTGGTTTGCAACCCGGCACGACGTACAACTGGTACGTAAGCGAGACTTGCGACGGCTTCGCGCCGCCGTTTAACGTTTCGGGCTGCGCCGGCCCTGCTGTTTTCCAGACTTTGGATGCACAGTACACGGTAAGCGCCACGACGGTTCGCCCCTCGTGCCCGTTCGTGAGCCCGGGTTATGTGCCCAACGGCTCGTTTACGGTAACGGTGACCGACGGCACTACCTGTGCAGGTACGTACAACGTCACTGCTTCTCCGGTCGCAAACTCCGGCCCTGCAGGCTCTACGCCTCCTAACACCACTGTTATCGGCTACTTCAACTTCGGTGCGGGCAACTTCCTGTTTAACAACGCCGGCGCAGGTTGCTATACGGTGACGGTAGACGAGACGGGCCCCTGTAACCCGCCGACCGACCCTGTGGTGATCCAGGTATGCGTGCCCGACGGCATCGACAACACGCAGCCTGTGTTTTATGTAACGGACGTGCTGGGTAACATCCTGGCCGACAACGACCCGCTGACTGCAGCAGGCGTAACGCGCAACTTCGGCACGGTACCCGTACCGGAAGGCGAATGCGGCCGTCAGGACGAATACTATGTATACGGCTTTGACAACTGCGACGGCTTTATCGTAGCTAACAACGCAGTAAGCGCTACGGCAGCGACTGTTCCGGCCACGATCATCCCCGGCACGCAAGTGAGCGTAACGCCGGACGGTTTTGGTTTCTACCTGGTAGACGTACACTGGAGCACGGGTACCTCAACGGTATCGATCTTCGGCCGCGACGCAGCAGGCAACATCGCCAACAACCCGGCGGGTTTGCAGTTGAGCATGACGGTACCGGACAATATCGATCCGGACGTATCGCTGCTGAGCAATACGCAATTTACGATTCCGGTGTGCGCTACGAACACGACGGGTATCGTGACGGTCACCATAGATGACTTGTGCGACCAGCGCGACATCACAGCTGCCAATATCAACTTCTCGGTGAGCAACGGCGGCACGTTTGTGGTGAGCTTCGATCCGCCTGCCGGCTACGGCGGCGACCCGACGCCCAACTGGGTAGAATACCTGGTGACGTTCCCGGCATCGGGCTCCTACCTGATCGGCGCCGGTTATACGGACGCCTACGGCAATACGGGCTTCATCGACCAGGTCGTAAACGTACAGAACGCGGCAACCAACCAACCGCCGACGATCCAGGCGAATGCCGAGACGGTAACGCTGACGGCATGCCAGAGCTCTGCCCAAATCGTGTATAGCTTTACGATTTCTGACGACTGTGCGCCGATCAACATCGCGCAGGTGTCGTTCAGCGGCGGCGGTTCGGGTCTTCCCACCATCAACGGCGGGCCATTTTTCTTTACGGACAACGTAGGCCCCAACACGGTTTACTTTGAAGTAATCGGCAACGTAGGCCCTGCGGGCACGTACTTCCCGACGATCTCGTACCAGGGCGTAGACGCCTTCCCGACGATCACGGTATTGCAAAACGCCAACCAGCCAGCAGACATCATTCTGCCGGGCAACCTGACGTTTACAGTACCTCAGTGCCAGACCAACGTATTAGCTACGGCTTCTATCACGATCATCGACGATTGCGACAACCCGATCAACCCGGCTAATGCCGTGTTCACATTGGGTGGCGCACCGTTGACGCCTTCGTTTGTAAACGCAGCAGCAGGCTACTTCGAATTCGTACTTGACCTGACTCAGGCAGCTAACGACGGCGACCTGCTGGTAGCTCGTTACACGGATGCCCAGGGCGCAGTGAGCCTGGTAGACGCTGTAGTGACGGTGAACGCACAGCCCGACAACTGGGCGCCGATCATTATCTATCCGGCTCAGGATATCGTAGTTGATCTCGATCCTTGCGGCCCCAGCACAGCTATCGTCGTATTCGAAGCTACGGCTACCGACAACTGCGGTATACTTCCGGGTGGTTTCACGGTAACTTTACCTCCGGGTGTAGGCGGCTTTACTCAGCTGACCAGCGCGGGTGGTGTTCGCGTACAGGTAGTTGCTCAAGTGGGCACGCACAATATCGTGTTGACTGCCACTGACATCTTCGGCAACCAACGCCAGGAAGACTTCCGCATCATCGTTACGCAGGACCCGGCTCCGCAGACCAACCTGGGCTGCGCCGACAACCTCAACGTAACGCTGAACGACGACTGCCAGGCTTTGATTACGCCTGAAATGGTGCTCCAGGGCAACTTCGGCTGTATCGATCCTGCTGATTTCAATGTACAAGTAGTAGACGGCAACCTGGCCAACGGCGGTATTGCTGATGGTTGCGGCGACTTCCTCTATGAGGTAACTCTTCCGCCTAGCGTAGCTTCTGTACAAGGTTTCAATGGCTACTATGCACCAGGTAACTGGACGGTAAGCCTTCCCGCCGCTCAATTTGGCGGTTCTGTAAACTTCACGCCGACAGCGCTTACCCTGGTAAGCCCCGACGGCGCAGCTTGCTCCAACCAGCAGGTTTCTGCTGCTATTCCGGTAGCAGGCGCAGGCACGGTTTCTTTCAACTGGGCTTACAACAACCCCGATCCTGGTTATGAATTGTTCATCTTCCAGGTGAATGCAGGCGGTACGGTTACGACGATCCTCAACCAGACTGCAGGTGGTAACACCAACGGCGTGGTTAACGTCAACGTTAACGCAGGCGACGTAATCATCTTCATCGCAAGAGCTACTGACTGTATAGCCGGTTTTTCTACTGCTACTATCACTAACTTCTCGGCTCCTGGCTTAGTAGTTGCAGGTTTCACGACGTGCTGGGGTTATGTACACGTAGAAGACAAGACGAAGCCTGAGATTGACTGTCCGAACAACACAGATCAGGGTTCAGTAACGCAGGATGTACAGTTGATCCAAGGCTCACTGGGCCCTGGAGACGCACAGTTCGACTATACTTTGTATGGTTGCTTGCTTGAATTCATCGCAGGCCCGAACCAAGGTGGCAACTCGCTTCCTGGTCTTCGTTACTACGACACGTATACGTTCCAGGTAACGGAAACGGATATTTATACGTTCTTGTTTGCATCAAACATTCCTGGCGGTCTGGTACCGACGGGTAATGGCACGGCAGCGTTGTACACGGGCGCCTCGTTTGATCCGACCTCACCGTGCGAAAACATCATCGCACAGAACGACCAGGGTTACAACCCGACGAACACGGCGATCATCCTGGCTCCTGGCGGAGGTTTGGCAAACGCCTCTTACAGCCCCGAGCTTCGGGTGAGCTTGCCGTTGGTAGCCGGTCAGACGTACACGTTGTGGACGTCGACGACGCTGGTGAACGCTGTAGGCGACTATACGTGGACGATTTTGAGCGATGGCAACGGCCAATTGGTAAACGTACCTGTACAACAGGCCACGGTATCGAAGACGTTGATCTGCGACGACATCGACCAGGTGACGGTAAATACGCTTGCAGCGAACATACCACGTTGCTACAAGACGGATCGCGACGGCAACGTAATATTCCCGACGAACTTCCAGCAGCAGCAGCGTTTGCTGCAATTGCTGGAGCGCCTGGGCCATACGGGTTACCCGGCAGCGGGTCAGGTAGGCGCCGGCGTAAGCGACAACTGCGGCTTTTTGGAAGTATGCGTAACGGACGTAATCACGACTGCGGGCGACTGCGGGGTGACGACGCTGACGCGTACGTTTAGCGTAAAAGACAAGCAAGACGGCGACTATGTAGAGCCGAACAACACGGCCTGCTCTGGTCTGCCGAACACGGCAAGCTGCCAGCAGGTAATCACGGTACGCAAAGCACAGAACACAGACCTGCTGTATCCTCCGTTCACGCAATACCTGGAGTGCGACGAGCAATTCCCGGTAGACGCCAACGGCAACCCGCATCCTTCTATCACGGGCTACCCGTATGTAGAAACTGCGTTTGGTTTCCACGACCTGGATCAATCTTACTGCAACCTGTCGGCATCATACTTCGACTATCCTCGCGCAGTAAACTGCGAAAGCGGTTACAAGTTCCGCCGCGAATGGACGATCTTCAACTGGTGCGCACCTGCTAACAGCCGCATCTGGAACCAGATCATCAAAGTGGGCGACTTCTCAGGCCCTGAGATCACGTGCAACTTCCCGGACAACGACTGGGATGGTCAGCCTGATGTAATCTCTACTGGCCCCTACGACTGCACAGCAACCTTCCAGGTACCTGCACCGATCATTTCAGACAACTGTTCTGACTATACGTGGTCTGCCCAGATCGTAACTGATCTGGTAGTACCTGTACTGAACCAATACGGCCAGCAAGTAGGCACTACGATCCAGACGGTAGTAGTAGCGAACTTCCCGGGTCCGTTCAGCGCCGGCTCGACGCTTCCTGTAGCCTCTAACATACCTCCGGGTCACCACCGCGTGGTATACACGGCTACGGACGACTGCGGCAACATCTCTGTAGAAGAGTGCGAATTCTGGGTGAAAGACCTTGTAGAACCGGTAGCAGTATGTGATGACGATCTTCACATCTCGATCGGCGGCCAGGGTTATGCACAAGTACTGGCATCAGACATCGACGAAGGCTCATGGGATAACTGCGGTGACATCCGCATCGAAGTAAGCCGTTTGGTAGAAGAAGATGCAGACTGCAACGCAATTCCGCCGTACGACACGCCGTGGAGCCACCTGGTGGAATTCAACTGCTGCGACGTACACGACGTAGTGACGATCCGCCTGCAGGTATGGGATGACGCAGACAAAGACGGTTTGTTTGGTGCATGGCACGGCAACCCGGACAACAACGGCGACGGCCAGCCTGATATCGACCTGGACGACAACGGCAACATTTGCTGGTTGGACGTGTTGGTAGAAGACAAACTCAAGCCGGTATGTACGGCTCCGCACAACGTAACGGTTGACTGCGATGACCTTCCGTACAACTTCCCGAACCAGGTAACGATAGCCGACACGACGCTGTTGCAAGACCTGTTTGACAATGCTACGGGTTATGACAACTGTCCGGGCTGGAGCGTGAAGGAGCTTGCTCCGATCTCGAACCTGCACGACTGCGGTTATGGCACGATCATCCGTCGCTGGAGCGTAACTGACCAGTGGGGTAACGTATCGAGCAACACCTGCCAGCAGATCATTACGGTACAAGAAGTACACAACTACGAGATCAAGTTCCCGAAAGATGCAGCTGCAGTATGCGGCGATCCGAACCCGGACACGATCGAGACATTTGAATTGGGTTGCGACCTGTTGGCCGTGAACGTAGACGACGATTTCTACTCAGCATCCGGCGACGAGTGCTACAAGATCTTCCGTACGTTTAGCGTAATCAACTGGTGCGAATACAACGGACAAGCTGCACCGGTGGTAGTAGGCCGCGATGAAGATTGCGACAACAACCCTGGCGACGAGAACATCTGGGTATTGGTACGCCAGGCGAGCGGCAGCTCACCGAAGCGCACGTACTACGATCGTGACAACAACGAGGCGAACAACAATCCGTTCCCCTTCACGAAGTCACCGTCATGTGATGGTTTGACGAACCCTGCCGGTCACTGGATCAACTCTGACATTGACTGCCAGGCTACGAAAGACCCGATCACGGGCGCGACGCAAGCAGCAGGCGTAGCCAGCTGTGCACCGGCCGACAACATCCGCGACATCTACTCACGCGGTTACTGGCAGTATACGCAGATCATCAAGGTATACGACAACATCCAGCCGGATATTGAAGTAGAACCTTATGAGCCTTTCTGCTCGTACTCTAGCGATATCGCAGCAGGTTGCCCTGCAGAAGTAGTAATCGACTTTACGGTAGATGAGAACTGCACGCCGGACGACGTAACGATCCACGTATTCCTGGATGCCTTCAGCGATGGCGTACTGGACGGTGAAATCACTGCCAGCGCACTGAGCGGTTCGTATCCGAACTACACGATCACGGGCACGTTCCCGCTGGGCGCACACATCTTCGAAGTACACGCTAAGGACGGTTGCGGTAACGTAGAAGCTATCGAAATTCCGTTTGAAGTAGTAGACTGCAAGGCGCCGACGCCTATCTGTATCAACGGTCTGGCAATCGAATTGATGCCTGTTATTCCGCCTGCAGACGTAGACGGTGACGGCACGATCGACACAGGCGCCATGGCTATCTGGGCCAGCGACTTCATCGCCAGCGATGTAGACGATTGCACGCCACCGGTGAAATACTCGATCCACATCACGGACGAAGTACTTGACGGTACGGACATCCCGAACCAGTCGCAGACAGGTTTGATCCTGACGTGCTCTGACCCGGGTACGACGGTAGTACGCATCTACGCATGGGATAGCGCTTACAACCCCTACGCAGTACAGCCTGATGGCACGGTAGGTGGTCCGAACTACGACTTCTGTGAGACGTATGTACTGGTACAGGACAACATGTTCGACGTATGTCCGGACGTGGTACCTGGCGCCGGCATCATCTCGGGCGTAATATCTACGGAAGGCCCGGATTCGGAAACGGTAGAAGGAGTAGAGGTAAGCCTGAGCGGTCAAGCTTCGATGAACCAGACGACTGGTTCAAACGGCGCGTTCTCGTTTGCTAACCTGCAGACGGGCTACGACTATACGGTAACTCCTCAGTTGGACGTACTGCCGCTCAACGGCGTATCTACGTTTGACCTGGTGTTGATCAGCAAGCACATCCTTGGTGTACAGCCGCTGAACAGCCCGTACAAGATGGTAGCTGCCGACGTGAACAACTCTAAGACGATCACTACGCAAGACCTGATCGCGCTTCGCCGCCTGATCCTGAGCGTAGATACGGACTTTGCGAACAACACGAGCTGGCGTTTCATCCCGGCGAACTACACGTTCCCGGTACCGACCAACCCGTGGTTTGAGCAATTCCCTGAAGTAGCGAACCTGAACGACCTGCCTGCAGGTACGACGGTAGCTGACTTCGTGGGTGTGAAGATAGGCGACGTCAACGCATCGGCTGCTGCTAACCTGACGAGCATCGAAGAACGCGACATGCAGGGCTTGTTTGCCTTCCAGGTAGCGGACGTAGAGATGACGGCAGGCAATGAGTATACGGTATCGTTTACGGCTGCAGATCTGGCGAAAGTACAGGGCTATCAGGCTACGTTGACGCTGACGTCGGCAGTAGAACTGGTAGACGTAGTATACGGAGTAGCTACGGCAGAAAACTTCGGACTGCGTTTCGTAGGCGAAGGCATGATCACGACGAGCTGGAACGGCGAGGCGACTTCTGACGTACTGTTTAGCCTGGTATTGCGCGCTAAGACGGATGCTCAATTGAGCAACGTACTGGGCGTAAGCAGCCGCTACACGGTAGCAGAAGCGTACAACCAAGCCGGTGACCTGCTCAACGTAGGCATTAACTTCAGCACAGGCGTGGTAAGCGCCGCAGGCTTCGAGCTGTATCAGAACACGCCGAACCCCTTCAAGGGCGAGACGATGATCAGCTGGAACCAGCCGGAAGATGCTGAGGCAGTGTTGACGATCAGCGACGTAACGGGCAAAGTACTGAAGATGATCCGTACGCAAGCCAACAAAGGCTACAATATGTTCACTGTACGCAGCGAAGAGCTGAGCGCAGTAGGCGTATTGTCGTACACGGTATCAACTGCAGACTTCACCGCTACCAAGAAGATGGTTATTATTGAATAATCATTCTCTGGATATAACGATTGGGACAGCCTCTCCGCCTTCGGCGGGGGGGCTGTCCCCGTTTTATGACCCACAAACCCACAACCGACAACCCACAACCCACAACAAATTTGAAACCATTCCCGAGAAAATACGTACAACAGTCAAAACCGAGCTTACCATGTCGACTATGTACAAGCCAGGCATAATTGCGGCACATGTCGCTTTGCTATTACTATTGTGTGGAAACATTAGCGCAGAAAAAGTATGGGGAATGGATGATCCCTGTTGCAGCATTCCGCACGATATGACCATCGCGTGTAACCAACTGCCCTACGGCTTTGATCCCGACAATATATGGCAGTTGGCACAATTATTCGGGTCGCCGCAATCGCAAGGCGGCTGTCCTTATTATTATTGGACGGAGCTCCCGCCGCTTGTCAACCTCAATAATTGTGAAGTCGGCGCCATTACCCGGCGTTTTCAGGCTTATGGTGGCGGCTGGAACGGCGGCACGTATACTTGCCAGCAATTAATAACGATCACAGAATCGCACCATTATGAAATAAGATTCCCGCCGGATGCGAGTGCATATTGCCAATTGCCGCAGGCAGAAAACATCCAAACCAATGAACTGGCCTGTGATTTATTGGCGGTGAGCGTAAATGATCTCACCTTTCAGGTATCGGGAGATGCCTGCTATAAAATAATGCGCACTTACCGGGTGGTCAACTGGTGTGAATACGATGGGTATTCCGGGCCTTATATCGTAGGCCGCGATGAAGACTGCGACAACGTGCCCGGCGATGAAGCGGTTTGGGTGATCAGGAAGCCCAACGGACAGGTATTTATAGATCGCAATAACAACCCCCACGACGCCAACCCTTCGATCGGAGAATTACAAACCTATTGCGGGCATACCGGCGTGCCGGGCAATTGGCGCAACTTTTGGCAAACTCCGGGGTCGCAGTACTACGCCAACAGGGGCTATTGGCAATATACCCAGCAGATCAAAGTGTATGACGACGTTAAACCTCAAATTACTTTTACTGCGCCACAACCATTCTGCAGTTATAGCAGCAACGTACAGGCGGGATGCCCGGGGCCGGTGCAAATACCGTTTGCGATCAACGAAACCTGCAGCGATGAAATAGAAATCAAACTGTTTTTATTCGCCTTTAATCAGCCCGTGCCGTTAATACCGGCAAACAATCGCGCCGCAGAATTAATCACGGGGGTTTATCCCAATTATACGATCAACGGTACCTTTCCCATTGGGCAACATACGTTTGAATTGCATGTGAAAGACGGCTGCGGCAATGTCGAATCCGTGCAAATCCCCTTTACCGTTGTAGACTGCAAAGCGCCCACTCCTATATGTATTCACGGCATATCCACCCACCTGATGCCCACCGGGGTAGCGCAGGAGGGTATGATAGAGTTGTGGGCGATTGATTTCATCAGCAGTTTCAGCTCGGATTGTACGCCACCGCTCAAATATTCGATCAACAAAGCCGGCGACACGCCCGATCCCAGCCTTAGTGGCATACAACTCACTTGTGCCGACGGAGATTCGGTATCAATAGAAATTTACACCTGGGACAATGCCGATAATCCCTACGCAATACAACCCGATGGCACGCTGGGAGGACCCAATTATGCGCATTGTGTGACTTATGTGTTGCTGAAAAATTGGGAAGAAATATGCGGCATCACCCCCGCATTGGCAGCCTCCGGACTAATTTACACCCCTGTCGACAGCGCGGTAGCTGATGTGGAGGTACAACTCAGCGGAGGCATGCTCGACACCACGTGGTCGGGTACGACGGGCCAATTTGATTTTCAATCTATGCCACAGGGGCAGGATTATACCCTCACACCGGCCAAAGACGGTGACGACCTACATGGAATTTCCACGGCAGACCTGATCATGTTGAAAAAACACCTCATGGGTATCGACACCATCGAATCGCCCTATGCATTGATAGCTGCCGATCTCGACAATTCCGGTATAATTGACGAAACAGACCAAAACCTGCTACTTGCCCTGGTGTTGCACATTGATACGGTAATTGCCGGTAATTCGAGCTGGCGATTCGTGGATGCGAATTACGATTTTCCCGACGCTGCTAATCCCTGGATTGCGCCGTTTCCCGAATCTATTGTGCTTGATTCCCTTGTAGCTACGGCCGACAGTTTGCAATTTATTGCTATAAAAATTGGGGATATCAACTGCAGTATTATACCTGTGCCGGCGAATTTGATTCAGGAGGATATCGAAGACAGGTCGGTAGCCGCAAAGGTATACCGACTCCAGGCCGGGGATAGCTGGTGCACAAAAGGGCAGCCCTATAAGTTGGTCGTCAAATTGCCTGAAGGGGTGGAAGAGATGCAGGGCGGTCAATTTGCTTTGCAATGGTACTCTGATGCGTTATCACTAAGCGATGTATCGTCGTCTGACGACGCCCGCGAAGTGTATACGGCGCAGTCAAAGGAGAACAAACTTGCAGTAAGTTGGACGAATACCCGGAGACAGGCAGGAATACCCGGCAATTTGCTGGAATTGTCATTTACGGCCTATGAGAGCGGTTATTTAAGCGATTGGATTTCGCTGGATGAATCGGAAATACAAGCCGAAATCGTAACTCATAGCGGCCAATCGCAGTCACTAGGGCTCGATTTTATCCTGGAGGCGGCCAGGCCGCAATTGTTCCAAAACAGCCCCAACCCTGCACAAGATGAAACCACCATCTCGTTTTATTTGCCCACTCCAGCAAAAGCTGCTATCATCATTCAAACACCGGCAGGACAAGTCATATCGCGGGTAGAAGATAATTACGGGGCGGGGTATCACAGCCTGCAATTGCGCCAGGAAAACCTGCCGGCAACGGGCGTATTGCTGTACACCCTGGAAACGGCAGGATACAAATCGACGCGCAAAATGGTCATTTTGAACAGATAATAGCGGGTTATTCCATAAATTCTTCCCGATCGGGGTCGGTAAGGGCCAGATACATGATCACCATACCGACCACGATCATCACTACCTTGAGCAAAAAGCCAAAGGGCGAGGGTAGCATCGATTGCCATTTGAGAAAGGCAAGTTGCACGCCCACCAGGCTAAGTACAATAGAAAGCAAACCCGTACCGGCCAGTAAAAAACCTATCAGGGCGTAAATTCCTTTATTCTTTTTCATCTTAAATACTTTTCCCGACGTTTTAAGGCTTTGGTTGTCACCTAAAGGCAAAAGTGCCTATTTTTGTTCAATTGCGGATTGCGGAATTCGGATTTCGGATATATCCTTGACAAAATCCGAATTCCGCAATCCGAATTCCGAAATCCGCAATCCGCAATCGATTACGCCTAACCAAAGATAACAATGATAAAAATAATTGAATGCCCCCGTGATGCCATGCAAGGCATAAAAACATTTATCACTACGCAAGTAAAAGCCGATTACATAAACCAGTTGTTGAAAATCGGCTTTGACACGCTCGACTTTGGTAGCTTCGTATCGCCCAAGGCCATCCCGCAAATGCGCGACACCGCAGAAGTACTTGCTGCGTTGGACCTTACTGCCACAAAAACCAAATTACTCGCTATTGTAGCCAACCGCCGCGGCGCCGAAGACGCCTGCGCTTTTGAAGAGATCAGCTATTTGGGATATCCTTTTTCAATTTCAGAAACCTTTCAGCTTCGGAATACCAACGCAACCATCGCCGAATCGGTTGAGCGGGTCAAAGAAATTCAGGATTTGTGTATGGCACACGGCAAAAAGCTGGTGATATACATCTCTATGGGGTTCGGCAACCCTTACGGCGACCCCTGGAATGTGGAAACCGTGCATCGCTGGGTAGACGAGTTAGCAGGGTTGGGTATCCATATATTTCAGTTATCCGATACGATCGGCGTGGCCGGCCCGGAAAGTATCGCGTACCTCTTTAGCAACCTGATACCGGGTTATCCGCAACTGGAAATAGGCGCGCACTTTCACACCACGCCCACCACCTGGCGTGAAAAGATAGAAACCGCCTATAATAATGGTTGCCGGCGTTTTGACGGCGCCATAAAAGGATATGGCGGCTGCCCGATGGCTAAAGACGACCTCACCGGTAATATGGCTACCGAAAACCTGGTATATTTTTTCCTCGACAAGCAAGCGCCGATGGGTATCGATCTGGAGCAGTTCGGCAAGTCGGTAGTGATGGCCGAACGCGTTTTCCCGCTGCACTAGCGTAAAAATTGGGGTTTGTTTTGTATTTTTGATTCAATCGAACGTCAAAAAAAAGATACACCTATGGCCAAGACCATGCAATGGTTTCTCGACAAATACGGCGAGAGCCACCAAAATGCGACCAACAAACTCATCCACTGGGTTTGTGTACCGAGCATCATGTTCAGCTTGTTCGGATTGCTCTACAGCATTCCTTTTTTGAGTGAGCGCCATTTATACGCCAATTGGGCGGCAGTAGCGCAGGTAGTGGCCTTGGGCTATTACCTGCGTCTTTCTACGCCTATGTTTTTTGGTTTTTTTGTAATTGGCGGGCTTTTGCTATGGGGCAACAACGCTATTTACGAAGCGGTGGGCCGCAATGCCGGGCAACTGGCGTTAATATCCGTAATCATTTTTGTAGTAGCCTGGATAGGTCAATTTATCGGGCATAAAATTGAAGGTAAAAAACCGTCGTTTTTTGAAGACGTACAATTTTTACTCATCGGCCCGGCCTGGCTTCTTCATTTTATTTATAAAAAAATAGGCGTTGATTATTAACGCTTGGCGGCAAGCAGGTAGAGCACAGCCATGCGAATGGCCACCCCGTTTTCTACTTGCTGAAGGATAATAGAATGGGAAGAATCGGCGATATCGCTGGTAATTTCTACACCGCGATTGATAGGGCCCGGGTGCATAATGAGGATTTGCTTGCCCAGGCTGTCGAGCAGTGTGCGATTGATGCCGTAGTACTGGGCGTATTCGCGTAGAGAAGGAAAATACTTGAGATCCTGGCGCTCGAGCTGAATACGCAGCACGTTGGCCACGTCGCACCATTCGAGCGTATCTCTTACCTGATGCGACACCTTGACGCCGAGCGACTGGACGTATTTAGGCATGAGCGTCGGCGGGCCGCAGACGGTGACTTCGGCGCCGAGTTTGTTGAGACAATAGATATTGCTCAGCGCTACACGCGAGTGGAGTATGTCTCCAAAAATAGCCACCTTTTTTCCTGCCAGATCGCCGAGTTGTTCGCGTATCGAGTAAGCATCGAGCAGCGCTTGCGTGGGGTGTTCGTGGGTGCCGTCGCCTGCATTGATAATATTGGCGTTGATGTGATGCGAAAGAAAATGAGGCGCGCCCGGCGCAGGATGCCGCATCACAATCATGTCCACTTTCATCGACAGGATATTATTGACGGTATCCAGGAGGGTTTCGCCCTTGGTTACGGAAGAGGAAGAAGAAGAAAAGTTGAGCACATCGGCTGACAGGCGTTTTTCAGCCAGTTCGAAAGAAATGCGCGTGCGCGTAGAATTTTCAAAAAACAAATTGGCGATAGTCAGGTCGCGAAGCGAAGGCACTTTTTTGATCGGCCTGTTGATCACTTCCTTAAATTCGTCGGCTGTTTCGAAGATGAGTTGAATATCTTCGGCGGTAAGCGGCTTGATGCCCAATAAGTGAGAAACACTCAACTGTTGTATACTGCTCATGCCCTATCCTTGTTCTGCTTCTTGTTTATTGGCAAATAACAATACCCTGTCTGCCTGATTGCTATCCGCCCATTCTACTTTCACGTACGCATCGTCGAGCGCATCCACTGTAATGCCCTTATAGTCTGCCTGGATGGGCAGATGGCGGTTAAACCTTCGGTCGACCAAAACCAGTAGTTTTACCTGGCGGGCCCTGCCGTAATGGTTCAACGCGGTGAGGGCGGCCTGCACCGTGCGGCCGCTGTACAATACGTCATCGATGAGGATCACATTTTTATCGTCTACCAGAAATTCCATATCCGTCACGCTGGCTTTGAGCGGTTTGGCGCGCATCCGAAAATCGTCGCGGTAAAACGTAATGTCCAGTTTACCGTAAGGAAAAGAAGCGTGTCCCAATATGTGTTGAAGCCGGTTGTAAATGCGATCAGAGAGCCATACGCCCCGGGGTTGAATACCAACGAGGCAGGTATCCTCAAAGTTGTCGTAGGTCTCGATCAGTTGTTGGCATAACCGGTCAATGGTTAGCGAAAACCTCTCCTGATCGAGTATGACGCGTCCTTTATTCATAATAGTTACAAAGATAGGCGTTGCGCCTGACAATGGGTGATTTGCCGACTTTAAAAAAAAATTGAAGCGGCGGTTAAACCTTTTTTCGCCTGTCCAGTCATAGTAGCGTAAACGGCAGATTAACGATTTTGGGACTATACGACTTTACGACTGTACGATCAGGGAACTTCGCGTACCTTTATCTGTCCAATTTCACAGTCGTACAGTCATACAGTCGTACAGTCGTAAAGTCGAGATTTCTCATCTTTTAATTACATAAAAACAACTATTGCTATGAAAAAGCATTTGCTCCTCTGGGTAGCAGTGATTGCCCTTGGTATGGTATTTACTTCCTGCAACAAAGCAGACAATGAAACCCCCGCTGATGCGGTGATGACGAGTGAAGACCTGACGACTTCCATGGACATTTTCCAAAGCACCGAAGACGAAATTGACACAGAACTTGAATCGCGCGGCCCCAACGGCCCCAACGACTGCCCTACGGTGACGGTCACGCCCGGCGATTGGAGCTTCCCGCGCACGGTGACGATTGACTACGGCACGGATGGCTGCGAAGGACCCGACGGCCGCGTACGCCGTGGCCAGATCATTGTGACGCAAAGCGACACTTTGCGCAATGCAGGCGCAGTACGCACCGCCACACTCGTAGATTTTTATGTAGACGACGCCCATGTGGAAGGCACCAAAACCTGGACCAATCAGGGATTCGATGCCAATGGCGACCCCGTGATTAACCGCACGGTGACCGGCGGCAGCATTACCTTCCCCGATGGCTCGCAGATAACCTGGGAAGCTGATCATACGATCACGCTGATCGAGGGCGCGGGCACACCTGTTTTGCTGGATGATGTAGTGCAGATCACAGGCGGCTCCAATGGAGTAAACCGCAATGGCGTGGCCTACAGCTTTGTTATTGACGAGCAAGATCCTCTTGTGAAACGCAGATTGTGCCGCTGGGTAGAAAGCGGAACCCTCGAAATGACGGTAGGCAATATAACCCGCCTGATTAATTACGGCAACGGCACCTGCGATCCATACGCTATCCTTACGCTCGAAAACGGAAATACCCGCACAATTCACGTGCGTGCCTGGTGGCGTCCGTAAGGGGGAGGGAGAGAGTGTGAGAGTGTGGGAGGGAGAGATTAGGCGTAGGGTGAGCGTTTACCGCTCACCCTGCGTCGTTATCAGGGTGAGCGGTAAACGCTCACCTTACATTATTTTGACCAGCTATCCTTGAGGTTCACCGTGAGGTTGAACACGGGGTTTGTCGGCGTGGAATCGGTGTCGGTACAAAAATAGCCTTTGCGCAGGAACTGGAATGTTTGGCCCGGTTGTGCGTTTTTCAGGCTGGGTTCTGCAAAAGCGGTGACGACATTCAACGAATTTGGGTTATAAAATTCGATATAGTCGCGGTCATCGTGGTTGGTGGGTTCTGGGTCGGTAAAGAGGCGTTCGTACAGGCGGACTTCGGCCTGAATAGCTTGCGGCGCTGATACCCAGTGTATAACACCTTTTGCCTTTATGCCCGAAGTATCGCTACCGCTGCGGCTGTCGGGGTAATAGCTACAGAGAAGTTCTGTAACCTCTCCATTGGCATCCCTGATTACCTCATCGCAATGGATGATATAAGCGCTTTTCAGGCGGACGTCCTTTCCGGGAGCAAGGCGGTGGTAATTTTTGGGAGGATCGTCCATATAATCATCGCGTTCGATATACAACTCGCGCGAGAAAGGCATGGTGCGATGGCCTGCGTTGGGATCTTCGGGGTTGTTTTCAATACTCATATCCTCCACCTGTCCTTCCGGATAGTTGGAAATTATCACTTTAAGCGGATCTAACACCGCCATAGACCTCAGTGAGGTGCGGTTGAGTTCCTCGCGCACGCAAAATTCCAGCAATTCATATTCGATCACGTTATCGCGGCGGGCGGTACCGGTGCGACGGCAGAACTCGCGGATGGCGGGGGCAGGGTAGCCGCGGCGGCGCATACCCGCCAAAGTGGGCATGCGGGGGTCATCCCATCCGGTGACGTAATTGTCGGTCACCAGTTTCATAAGTCGGCGTTTGCTGGTGATCATATAGGCCACGTTCATGCGCGCAAACTCGATTTGCCGCGAGGGGAAAATCTCCAGCTTTTCGATAAACCAGTCGTATAGCGGGCGGTGGTGGCGAAATTCGAGTGAACATAGCGAATGGGTAATCTCTTCGATAGAGTCGCTCTGGCCGTGCGCAAAATCGTACATGGGGTAAATACACCAGTTGTCGCCGGTGCGGTGGTGGTGTTCGTGTTTGATACGATAAATAACAGGATCGCGCATATGCATATTGGGCGAAGCCATATCCACTTTTGCTCTGAGCACGCGCGAGCCGTCGGGGAATTCGCCGGCGCGCATGCGGGCGAAGAGGTCGAGATTTTCATCGATAGTGCGATTGCGGTAGGGGCTCTCCGTACCTGGGGCGGTTGGCGTGCCTTTCTGTGCGGCAATTTCTTCGGGGGTAGAATCATCTACGTAAGCCAGTCCTTTGTGGATTAGCTTAACCGCAAATTGGTATAATTGTTCGAAATAATCGGAGGCGTACAATTCCTCGCCTTCCCATTCGAAACCGAGCCAGCGGATATCGTTTTTGATATTATCCACATAGTCGGTATTTTCGGTCGAAGGGTTGGTATCGTCGAGGCGGAGGTTGGTTTTGCCTCCGTATTTTTGGGCTGTTTCAAAATTAACGACCAAAGCTTTGGCATGGCCGATATGCAGGAATCCATTGGGTTCCGGCGGGAAACGCGTGTGTACGCGGCCTCCGTGTTTGCCGTTTCGTATGTCTTCTTCGATAATTTCTTCGATGAAGTTCAGGGGTTCTTTTTCTTTTGTTTCTGTGGATGTATTCATGGTTGTTGTCGGTTGTGGGTTGTGGGTTGTGGGTTGTGGGTTGTCGGTTGTCGGTTGTCAGTTAATAAATATTGAAGGCAAGATAATATTATAAAACCGATAACTCACAACCGATAACTCACAACCGACAACGGATTTACATTCTCTCCGGCATTTCGATGCCCAGCAGATCCATGCCGTTTTTCAATGAATTGGCGATAGCTGAGCTCAGCATAATGCGCAGTTGTTTGGATGCTTCCGTATCAGCGCGCAAAATGGAAAAATCGTGATAAAATTTGTGAAAAGACTTAGCCAGGCCGTAGCAATAGGCGGCGATGACCGAGGGGTCGTAGTTGGCTGCGGCCTCCTCGATTTGCGCCGGGTAATCGTAAAGCAGCGCGATAAGGTCTTTTTCGTCGGTGTGCAGGGCATAGTTTTTTACGTCGCTACCTGCAAGAGCGTAGCCTTCTTCCTGGGCTTTACGCAAGACCGACTGAATGCGCACGTAGGCATTTTGAATATAAGGTCCCGTTTGTCCCTGCAAGTCGACCGACTCTTTGGGGTCAAAAATCATGCGTTTTTGGGGATGAACTTTTATAATAAAATACTTGAGTGCGGCCAGGCCTATTTGGCGGATAATATTTTCGCGTTCTTCCGTCGATAATTCGGCGGTAGCGTCGCGTTCTTTGGAGCCTTCGCGGGCTTCGCCGATCACTTCGTCAACGAGGTCGTCGGCGTCTACCACGGTGCCTTCGCGCGATTTCATACGGCCGGTGGGCAGGTCGACCATGCCGTATGACAAGTGGTGAAGTCCCGGTGCATAAGGCTCGCCGAGGCGTTTCATGATCTCAAAGAGCACCTGGAAGTGATAGTTTTGCTCATCGCCCACCACGTACACCATTTTTTCTACGCCGAAGTCGTCGTAGCGAAGCCTGGCGGTGCCGATATCCTGGGTGATGTATACCGAGGTGCCGTCGCTTCGCAATACCACCTTGTGGTCGAGTTTGGCGTCGGTGAGGTCAATCCAGACCGAGCCGTCGTCGCGGCGGTAAAACACGCCATTATCGAGGCCTTGCTGGATAAGGTCTTTGCCCAACAGGTAGGTATCCGATTCGTAATAAATTTTGTCAAAGTAAACGCCCAGTCTGCGATAGGTTTCGTCGAAGCCGTCGTACACCCATTGGTTGAGCCTGTGCCAGAGGGAGATGGTGTCGGGGTCGCCGGCTTCCCAGCGGCGCAGCATGTCGCGGGCGTCGGCGCCTAGTGGGCTGTATACATTGAAGTAGGCGTCTTTGTATGCTTTGAAAAAAGCAGCTTCGTCCTGGGATTTATCCTGGCGATCATTGAATACGCTTTGTCCGTGAGCAGTTTGCTGCCAATCTCTGTATTCTTCCTGGAAAGCCCGTTCAAAAGCCACGTAGTACTGCCCTACGAAGTGATCGCCTTTGATGCCCTTGGTTTCGGGGGTGGCGCCGCCGGCAAAACGCTGCCAACCCAGCATGCTTTTGCAGATGGCGATGCCGCGATCGTTTACGATTTGCACGCGTTTTACCTGGTAGCCGGCGGTTTCGAGGATGCGGGAAGTAGACCAGCCCAGCAGGATGTTGCGGATATGGCCCAGGTGAAGCGGTTTGTTGGTATTGGGCGAGGAGTATTCCACCAGCACCTTGCGGCCGTTGGAGGGCTGTTGGCCGTAGTTGGGCGCCTGGGCGTCTTTTACCAAAAAATCCAACCAAAAGGTGTCGCTAATGACCAGGTTTAAAAAACCTTTCACGACGTTAAAACCCGCTACATATTGGAATTCTTTCTGAAGATATTGCCCCAATTCAGCACCGACCTCTTCCGGTTTTTTTCCGGCGACACGCGTAAATGGAAAGGTGACAACGGTAAAGTCGCCCTCAAATTCCTTGCGTGTTTTGTTGATGGCAATCTGGTTGATAGCCGGCGCTTCGCCGTAAAGGGCTAAAACCCCTGCCGCGACCTTCTCCTGCAATAGCGAAATAATATTCATGCGAAGTGTGTGGGTTTGAAGGGGCAAAAATACAATTTTTTATGAGGGTTTATGAGGGTTTATGAAGGTTTATGAGGGTAACAAAAGGCCGTCACTCGTCACCACCCCGGCCATTTACCCTATCGTCACCTCGTCACCTTTTTCCTCCACCTCCGAAACAACCAGATACCGATGCCGGCCAGCAGCAGGAAAGGCCAGAGGTTAACGATTCCGATGAAGAACCATACCAGGTTGTTCCAACCGTTTCGGAACCCTTCGCGAAAATGTTTGCCAAATGCGGTTTGGCTGTGAATTTTCTCATAATACGTTACCGAAAGGGTAGAATAGGCTACCTGGTCGGTGAGATAGCGCAGGCGGCCTTCGATAGATTCTATTTCGGCTCTGATATTGCCTAGCTCGCGTTCAATTTCCAGCATATTCGACACCGTTTTGGCTTGTTTCAGCAAGGCCAGATAACGGGTTTCCATCTCTTTTTTGGCCTTTACCCTGGCGCTGACGTCGATAAATTCTTCGGTGACGTCGCTTACGTTGATTTGTTTATAATCAAAATGCGATACACCTTTGGTGATCGTATTGAGCAGGGTATCAAAATGAGCTGCGGGTACCCTGACCTGTAATGTATGGCTGATACGGTCGTCGGAGCGGGTCTCCTGGTCGTCGGAGATATACCCTGAATTGGCTTTGACGGCATAGAGCACTTTTTGCCGGGTGGCAGGCAGATTGTCGGTTTCAAAGCTGAGGTTACCGTTTTTGATAAGTTTGCGTTCGATGGTATTGTAGCTTTGGCCGGGCGCCTCTCCCGGCGGTGGGGGTGGTGGTGGTGATGGTGGGGCCTGGTCGGATTCAAGGGACATTTCGGGTGGGACGTCTCTTGAAAATGAACCTTCTTCGGATTGCCGGTTGTTGCAATTTACTAGTATTAAGGTCAATACCAGGAATATCCATTTTGCTTTCATGTAGTTTTGTTTTTGTAAATAATAAATAGATGACGGGGCGATGTTTTTTGGCGGTTATGCAAATCTCCCGGGTTCAAATGGTTGCAGGTCGACGGACGGTTGTTGTTCGTTGGCGATTTGGCTGACCAGCAGTCCGGTGGCAGCGCCCAGGCTCAACCCCAGCATGGCGTGGCCTGTGGCGGCGATGGCGTTGTCGAAGCCGGGTAAATGCCCGATATAGGGCAATCCATCGGCAGAGCAGGGGCGGTAGCCGTACCAAATATCGGCATCTGCCGGGGTTTTGAGTTCAATACCCGGGAAAAAGTGCCTGACACTTTGCACAATGCCTTCCACTCGTTTGTAGCGGGGTGGCGCATTGGTAGAAGTGATCTCCATCGTACCGCCAAATCTGACCTGGTCTTGCATGGGCGTGATGGCCACACGTCCCTCGGTGAGGATAAGCGGGTGACGGAAAGGATAGTCTTGCAGCGGTTTGACAAAAGAATACCCCCTGCCGGCCACCATGGGGAGTTTGATGCTCAACCCTTTTGCCAACTCGCGGCTCCAGGCGCCCGCGGCTAATACCACGAGGTCGACGTCGTAGCTATTGCGGGTAGTGATGATTTTTTGTATTCGATTATTTTGTTTTATAAAATTAACAACCGATTCATTATCAATAATATGTGCCCCTTTGGAGGTCAAATAATTGGCCAGATTTTTCATCAATTCGGCGGGGTTTACATGCGCATCGCATTTGAACCAAACACCCCCTCGCGTATCGCAGGTCACGTCGGGTTCGAGGTTCTGCACCTGCTCAGCGGTGAGCCATTCGGCATCGAGGCCCAATTGCGTGGCCATTTCGACGGTATGCCTGGCATGGCGGGCGCTTTCGTGGGTGTGAAACAATTCCAGCATGCCGTCGTGGCGGTAAAAAAATGGGAATTCGCCGCTGTTTTGCCATTCCTGATAGCAAGCCATGCTCAGCAAGGAGATATCGCGCAGGGGCGCCGCAGAGCGATCTACGTGCGATTGGGTAGCGCTGCGCACGAAGGCCAGTCCCCACTGTGCGAGCGAAAGGCTCAGCCGGGGTTCGATGTAAAAAGGACTGCGCGAGTCGAGCATCCATTTCAGGCCCTGGCTGATAATACCTGGGGCCGCCAGCGGGGTGAAATGACTGGGACAGATATAGCCGGCATTGCCGCTGGAGCAATTGGTTGCAAGGTCGCCGCGGTCGATTACGGTGACTTGCCGGCCTGCTTTGTGCAGATAGTAGGCCGAGCTAAGCCCGATGATGCCGCCGCCGATGATGATCGCAGATGTTGACATAGTTTGTTGTGGGTTGTGGGTTGTGGGTTATCGGTTGTGGGTTGTGGGTTGTGGGTTTTTTGAAAAACTAAAATTAACCTATAACTGACAACCCATAACCGATAACCCACAACTAAATAACCTGAAACCCATACGCATACGGGTCGTCTTCCGGGTCGATAGAGATCGTATTATAGCCGTACACCCGGGCCCAGCCTTCGATACTGGGGCGGATGGCCTTATGTCCGGCCAGCGTGGTTTCTTCTTCTATACGCCCGATAAATTGGGAGCCAATGATGCTTTCGTGGATAAATTCATCGCCTTTTTTCAACTGTCCTTTGGCATACCACTGCGCCATACGGGCCGAAGTACCGGTGCCGCAGGGCGATCGATCGATAGCCTTGTCGCCGTAAAAGACGGCATTGCGGGCGGTAGCGGCGGGGGCGATAGTGGCGCCGGTCCACAGGATATGGCTGCAACCGTTGATAGTGGGGTTTTCGGGATGGACAAAAGTATACAAGGCGTTTATACGCTTGCGCAATTCCCGGCTCCAACTGATGAGCTGGTCGGCCTTGTAATGCTCCAGTCCCGGGAAATTGGGCTGCACGTCGACGATGGCATAAAAATTGCCCCCATAGGCCACATCTACATGCAAAGCCCCTAAATCGGGACAATCAACCGCCAGGTTTTCTGCTGCCAGGTACGATTTGACGTTGGTGAGCCTCACGCTTTTGACTTTGTTGCCTTCCTGCCGGTAGCTCACTTCTACCAGTCCTGCCGGCACTTCCAGGCGAAGCTTGCCCGGTACTTTGGGCGTGATTAATCCCTGTTCGATGGCAATCGTAACGGTGCCTATCGTACCGTGGCCGCACATGGGCAGGCAGCCGCTGGTTTCGATAAACAACACGGCCATATCATTTTCAGGATCGTGGGGAGGGTACAAAATGCTGCCGCTCATCATATCGTGGCCGCGTGGTTCAAACATGAGTCCTTTGCGTATCCAGTCGAATTCCCGCAGGAAATGCAGGCGTTTTTCGCTCATGTTGTTGCCCTGTAATATAGGGCCGCCGCCGGCTACGAGCCGCACGGGGTTGCCGCAGGTGTGGGCGTCGATGCAGAAGAAGGTTTTCATAGGTGACAAGGTGACAGGGTTGTGATTTAGGTTATTGCCTTGTGGGTGAAATTACTATTTACACGGCGGATGATTTGCATAGGATTTTCATTGTGGAGTTCGGGTGGCAGCAGGACTTCGGGGCAATTTTGGAAGCACACCGGCCGGGCCCAGCGTTTGATAGCGTCGGTACCCACGGAGGTAAAGCGGCTGTCGCTGGCAGCGGGGTAGGGGCCGCCGTGCATCATAGCCGCGCTGACCTCCACACCGGTGGGTACGCCGTTGAAAACGACGCGACCGGCGAGCTGGGCGGCTTTTTCTACCAGTGCACGGTGGCCGGCAATTTCTTCGGTTTCTGTCATGAAGGTAATAGTGAGCTGTCCTCCGCAGGCCTGCAATACGGACTCTAAATCGGCTGCGTCGCGGCATCGTACAACCAGGGAGTATGGGCCGAAGACTTCCTCTTTGAGCAGTGGGTTGTCAATAAAAGTGTGGCTATCCACTTGGGCGATGGCCATATCGGGCACTATATCATCATCATTAACTACTATTTGCGCTATGGTGTCAACGCCTTTTTGGGCCAGTGCTGCCTTCATTTTATCCATGTAAGCCGTGTGAATGCCGGTGTGGAGCATTTTGGCCGGGGGTGTTTGGTTAAAGGCTTGGGCCAGCAGGGGTAGAAAGCGGTCGAGTTCGGGGCCGTCGATGGCCAGCAATAGGCCGGGGTTGGTGCAAAACTGTCCCATGCCTAGCGTAATAGACCCCGCGTAAGCGTTTGCGATAGCTTCCGCACGGGTGGAGAGCGCTTGCGGCAACAAAACGACTGGGTTGATGCTCCCCATTTCTGCAAAAACGGGAATGGGCTCGTCGCGCTGTTGGGCGTAGGCCAGCAGGGATTTTCCGCCTGAGGCGGAACCGGTGAATCCTACAGCTTTTGTAGCAGGGTGCTCAACAAGCGTACGTCCGATCGCAAAACCGTTGCCCAACACGTGCTGAACCAGGTGAGTCGGGGCATTGCATCGCGCAATAGCGCGTTGTATGGCTTCAAAAACGAGCGTAGAGGTAGCAGGGTGTGCCGGGTGGGCTTTGATCACCACGGAGCAGCCTGCTGCCAGGGCCGAGGCGGTATCTCCGCCGGCGGTAGAAAAGGCAAGCGGGAAATTGCCGGCGCCGAAAACCACTACGGGTCCGATGGGAAACAGCATTTTGCGCAAGTCGGGGCGCGGCGGCGCGCGGTCGGGCAGGGCGCTGTCGATTACGGCGTCTACCCAAGATCCTTCCTTCACGAGAGCCGCAAAAAGCCGCAATTGCCCGGTGGTTCTTCCGCGTTCGCCTGTTAGGCGCGCGGCGGGCAGGTTAGATTCTTCGCAAGCCGTATTTATGAGTGTATCTCCGAGCGCTTCGATTTCGACGGCGATAGCTTCAAGTAATGCCGCTCTTTCAGCCGGTGTCGAATTGCGGAAAGCTTCAAAGGCCAGCGTTGCCTGGCGCATGATGTCGTCTATTTGCGATAGGGGAGTTTCTTGCATGTCGGTTGTGGGTTGTGGGTTGTGGGTTGTAGGTTGTAGGTTGTGGGTTGTAGGTTATGAGTAACTAATAACCCATAACCCATAACTCACAACCCAATATCAAAGAGCAGGGCGTTGCCGTAACCCTTGTTGGATAATAGCCTCAACGCGGCTTCTTTCTTCGCCTATCAAAGTAAGTCGTGGCGCGCGTACATATTCCGAGCCGATGCCGGTCATAGACTCAGCCAGCTTGATGTATTGTACCAATTTGGGATGCAGGTCGAGTTCGAGCAGGGGGAGAAACCAGCGGTAGATGGCCAGCGCTTCGTCGTAGCGGCCGGCCTGGGTGAGCTTGTAGATGGCCACCGTCTCGCGGGGAAAAGCGCAGACGAGTCCGGCCACCCAGCCATCGGCGCCCAGCATGAGTTCTTCCATTGCCAGTGTATCTACGCCGCAGAGGATGGCGAAGCGCCTGCCGAACCGATTGATGAGGCGGGTCACGTTGGAGACGTCCCGGGTAGATTCTTTGACAGCGAGAATATTGGGCTGCACGGCCAATTCTTCAAACATATCGAGTGTGATCTCGATTTTGTAATCGACCGGATTGTTGTACAGCATGATGGGCAGCGAAGTAGATTCTGCTACGGTGCGGAAAAACGCCACCGTCTCTCGATGGTCGGATTTATAACGCATAGGCGGCAGCAGCATCAGTCCGTCGGCGCCCCATTTTTTAGCCAGTTGTGCCTGTCGCACCGCTTCGCGGGTAGCGCCTTCCGCAACGTTGAGTATGACTGGGCATCGGGCTGCTGACGTTTCTTTAGCATATTTGACCAATCGCTCTTTTTCGGGTTCAGTCAGCGTGCTGGCTTCACCAAGGGTACCGCCGAGTATGACGCCGTCAACGCCCGCATCGAGTTGGGCCTGCAGGTTTTTGCCAAAAAGGGGCAAGTCGAGTTCGTCTTGCGATGTAAATTTTGTGGTCAGGGCAGGAAAGACGCCTTTCCAGGAGAATGTAGTCATGGTTGTATGTTCTCGGTTCTCTGTTCTCTGTTCTCTGTTCTCTGTTCTCGGTTCTCTGTTCTCTGTTCTCTGTTCTCTGTTCTCGGTTCTCGGTTTAAGTATTTCTGGCAAAGATAATGAACGGATAACAGAGAACGGAGAACCGACAACTGAGAACTGACAAATCAAGAAAGCGCCATCACGATAGCGAAAATCAGGAGCACTACCAGGACGATGACGATGAGAAAATTATTATTGTTGCGATACTTATTAAAGAGGTATTGCATCAGCTCGAACCATTCGAGTTTGCGGGCCAGGTGTTCGGCGGCGAGGACGAAATACTTGCGGTTATTTTCGAATTTGAGCGGGTTGCTCAGTTTTTTGAGGATAAAAAATTCGGGATCGAGGAAAACAAGTTCGAAAGCTTCGCCGGTAGGATCTTCTTCGTCGGGGTCGAGTTTGCCGAAAATGAGTTTATTAGCTAAAAATCGCCATTTGCCAAACCAGACTGCGCCGTCGTCCGACAGCAGATATTCCTCATCGGCATTAAAAATATGGAGAATAAGCTCGTGGAAGTTTTCATCATCGCGCACTTCCACCCAGTGTTTACCCACATAAAACTGCACCTCGCGCAAATCCTCGCTATGGGGACGGATCAGCGGTATCATCTTGTCGATGAGATCGTCCATCGCGTCGGCGTGGGGTACCTCCGAGTTAAAGGCGTTGGCGACGATATCAAGCCATTTACTTTCCAAAGCGGTTATTTTTGAAGGTAAAAATACCAAAAAAAGTCTATTGATAAGCAATAAGGCGTTGCCTAAGGATAAAACCCGTTTCGCCTTTTTCTTCCCAGGGCAGGGATTCGCAGGCGGCGAAATTGCCGTTGCAGCATACATTACACTGGGTATCGAGCAATTGCAATTCGCGGTATACGAGACCGACTCCGCGCGCGTACTGCTCTTGTGCATAGCGCCATTCGATGAGGTTTTCGTTGTCGGCCAGTACGAGGGTAGCTACCTGGGGGAAATACAGATCACCCAGGTTCAGCGGTTCGTTTACGGTAGTATACCGATAATTCCAGCCTTTAAACAAAGTCATGGGTTCGCCGGCAATGGGGATTATGAGGTTGTCGTCGATGAAGGCGTTGCCGTCCCATTGCGTAAAGGCGGCCACCGGGAAAACCATAGCGATGAAATTCAGGTTGTTGTCGGTGCGAATGAGCCGTTGTTCACCGGGAGTGAGGGCGTATACCGATTTGATTTGCCAGGGTGTGCCTGCATCGGGGCGTTCGTAGCGTACGATGCGGTAGGCCAGGGCGCCGTTGTTGTCGCGAAAGGTATCTGCTACCTCTTCTCGCAGTTGGAAAAACACGGAATCGATAAGCGTTCCCGAAGGGGCGGGGTCGAACACCAGGGAGTCGACCTCGTAGATCCACCAGCGACCCACGGACAGCGGTTGGTAGTCGTAGCCCTGGTCGATAGATAATTCTTCCACTTCGCGCGACTGGCAGGCCATACCGTATAGCAGGGCGGCAAGTGGAGCGAGAATGAGGATGACTTTTTTTATCATAATTAAAAATATCAGGTGCTCATCATGCGCAAAATGCCGGCAATTTCTCTGGCCACATTCGTTTGCCAGAGCTTTTGGTCAACTACCAGTAACTTGGCAAAATAGCGGTCGCGGTCCAGGCGCATCAGATAAGCTTCGTTAATCAAAACCTGCACATCCTCGAATGGCGAGCATTTGAATAACACATAGGCTTCCTCCCTCACATCGTAAGCCACAATATAGGAATAGTGGGCGGCGGCGGTTGGATAGCAGTGCAGTAAAACCGGATAATCGAAATAAGCTGCACGCCAAAAGCTGAACAAGTTGGCTTCAAAAAGCGGGTAATACAACACTTTGGAAGGAACCTGTAAATTGCCGAGTTCGCTCTGCAGTGCCTCCAGCCTGCGGCGCATAGTTTCTATGGGTATATCGCCGGGGTGTAACTCGCGATAGGGTTGCCATTGAGCAGAGCGCAAGTCGTAGTATTCCACCTCGCCGATGCGAAGTTTGTAGTCGAAGCGGGAATAGCCGGGCACCACATAGCCGGGGTAATAATAGGGGATTCCTGCCTGTTGGCAATAGTGAATTTCGAGCAGCATGGTATAAAACCCGAGGCTGTGGCGTTGGTAATCGGGGTCGTACATACCCAGAATACTGGCGGCGGTATTTTTGCCGATATCAAAAAAGCTGGCGGCGATCAGTTTGTCGCCGTCGTACACCCGCACTTCCTTTGTGTCGTAGATATTATTTTCTTCGCCGTCGAGCAGGGCGTCTTTGAGGCTGGAGGCCAGCACGCCTGGAAAAAAAGCTTTGTAGCGGAGGTAGAGTTTTTCTTTTTCGCGGGAGAGCGTTACGCTGCCGAATTCGGTGCGAAACAACTTATCATTGCGGTTGACCAGCTTGCGCAAGCTTTTTCGGAACACATAACCGTCGAGGGGGAGGCGAACCCAGATAGCGGAGTAAAACTGCTCGCCGAAACACAAAAAGTGGGTAGTGAAAATAGTTTGCCCCATTCGATACCACCCCTTGGCCAGGTAAGTGTCTAACTCGGCAGGAAGCAGGATTTCGGGGTAATGTTTTTCTGCAAACATGTGTTTAAGCCAAGGGCTGTTCATTTAACTTTTCCTGCCTCGGGCATTTTGCAGGCCTCGTCGGGTCTTTTGCCGCATACAGAGCATTCACCGATTTGATTTTTCAATGCGGGATTAGCGGTAGCGCAAGTGCCCCTGAATTCTTCGCCGGTAAACCAATGGCGAAGGTTCATCATGACAAACGACAAGCCGAAAACGACGAAAATGATTCCGAAAATATACAGAAATTCCATAATAATGAATTTACAATATCTTTGTGATTGTAGGTGACAGCCCGGGACGAACCCAGGTGGTGACGGCTTTGAACTGGCTCAGGGGGTGACGAGGTGACGAGTTGCATTTTATAAAGTTACCTTGTCACCACCTTTGATGCTTCCCTGGTCGTCACCACCAGGGATTGTCCCAGGCCGTCACCTTATCACCACCAGGGATTGTCCCCGGACGTCACCTTGTCACCACAAAAATAACAAATAAACGTTTAGCCATGTTGCAAAAATTGGAAGCCTTTGCCCGGTTGTTGAAGATAATGGATGAATTGCGGGAGCAATGCCCCTGGGATCGCAAGCAGACTTTCCAAAGTTTGCGCAACCTCACCATCGAAGAAACCTACGAATTGGCTGATGCTATACTTGATGAAGATCTGCCCGGCATCAAAGAAGAGATCGGCGACCTCATGCTGCACATGGTTTTTTATGCCAAAATAGCCTCCGAAAGCGGCGCCTGGGATATCGCCGACGCCCTCCATGCCGTTTGCGACAAGCTGATAAAACGCCACCCCCATATCTACGGCGATTTGGTAGTGAACTCCGAAGAAGAGGTGAAAAAAAACTGGGAACAGCTCAAGCTACAGGAAGGCAAAAAATCGGTGCTCTCCGGTGTGCCCCGCTCGCTGCCCGCTATGGTAAAAGCCTACCGCATGCAGGATAAAACCAAACAAGTGGGTTTTGAATGGGAAAATAGCGAGCAGGTATGGGAAAAAGTAGAAGAAGAGATGGCTGAATTCCGCGAAACCCTGCAACTGAATATGTCGCATGAAAAACGCGAAGAAGAATTCGGCGATGTGCTGTTTTCACTGGTCAACTACGCCCGCTTCGTCGGCATAGACCCCGAAACCGCCCTGGAGCGGGTAAACCAAAAGTTCAAACGCCGCTTCGAATATATCGAGGCCAAGGCCCCCAAAGACTTGCGCGAGATGACGCTGGCGGAGATGGATGCGTTGTGGAATGAAGCGAAAAAAATGAAAAAATGAACTAAATTTGTCATATAGTCCTTTTACATACAAAGGCTCATAAACAATGGATGCAACAAAACGAACGGCGCCGCTTTCCAATCTTCAACTTGAACTGCTCAAGTTATATGCTGCCGGTGTGCCTGACCAATACCTCGACGATTTAAAAATCCTGATTGCCCGTTTTCTTTTTGCCAAAGCCAGAGCCAAAGCAGACCAGGTTTGGGATGATAAAAAGTATACAGACGAAATACTGAACGAGTTGCTTCAAAGAAATGGCGAATAAACTTAGAGTTGTACTTGATACAAATGTAGTTGTTCGCGCTGTTTCGGGCAAATCGCTCGCTTCGTTTGTATTCGATTTCTTGTTCAAGCAAGACTTCATCCTCTGTGTCTCAAATGAGATTTTGCTGGAATACGAAGAAAAACTCACTGAACTTTATGATAAAGAAGTTGCCGATCTGGTTATTTCTTCCCTCATTTTACTCCCCAATGTAGAGCATGTCAGCATTTATTTTGACATGCGCTTGATCGCACCAGATGCCGACGACGATAAATTCGTGAACTGTGTTTTTGCTGCAAATGCGGACTACCTCGTTTCCGATGACCGACATTTTCGGGTATTACCCACTATTCCCTTCCCAAAAATAACTTGCTTAACATATATTGAATTCAAACAGCTATTACTCGGGACAGAGAGGTAAGAAATCTGAATCACGGATTAGCGGATTGGGCGAGTGGGCGATCTTTGCGACCCCCGTCACTTCAGGCGGTGATCTCAAAATCACCTCCTGAACTGCCTGTGCAAGACGCTGCCATCCAGGCGTCCTTTATCGTTGTGATTTTTGCATTCTCGAAGAGAATCTACAACATTAAGCTAGCACTTGCCCGTTCAAGCGTTTTGTGTGCAGATGCCCTGGCGGGCATGACAATCTTTTTTAGGTGATGTTGGCGGTCGGCGGTCGGCAGTCGGTCATTTCGGCTCCGCTCAATGACCGTCTTCGTCGCTCGTTGAGCGGAGTCGAAACGAGCATCCGTGGCGGTCGACTGCGTGCTGCCGATGCCTATTGACGAGTGCAGGAAGAACTTCTTTAGGCCCAATTTCGTTATTTTGAGATATGCTTTATTTTTAGTATCTTTGATAAATTCAAAAATCAGATAGATGACTAAGGTAATATTACAAATTGAGCGGGATGAGGACCTGCGATTATTACTGGAGTTGGTTCACCGGTTGAATCTTGGCGTTATACAGGTGAGTCCGGAGCAGCAAAGTGTTATTAGCCCGGATCGGCAAAAAATGATAAATTACATAATGACTTATACCAATGAAAACCCGTCTTATGGTGATGCCGGCCTTTGGCAACAGCAGGAAAGACAGGATCGCGAACTTCCATGGCAGCCATGATGTTGCTTGATTCCAATATTATCATTTATTCTTACCAGCCCGCCTATTCGTTCCTGAAACCGCTGGTAGTCGATCCAGGTAATAGCGTATCAGCTATTTCTCGACTCGAAATACTTGGCTTTCATGGAATTAAGCCTGATGAGCAACGCTATTGTGAATATATTTTTCATGTGCTGAAACAAATTTCCGTTGATGATTTGATACTCGATGAGGCTATTCGATTGCGCAAAGCTTATAAGTGCAAATTAGGCGATAGTATTGTTGCTGCCACAGCGCTTATCTTTCAGGCAGAGCTTGTCACCAGAAATGTTGGCGATTTCAAAAACATTCCCGGGTTAATAGTACGAAATCCCATTCTTTGATTACTGGTGTTAATTGACTATGACTGTGCGATCGTTGCCGCTCGTTGAGCGGAGTCGAAACGAGCATTCGTTGCGGTCGGCAGTCGGCGTGGGAGTTTTGAACCAGGATATTTAGGATGAAGGAAGGATGAAAAGGATTTTTTATTAATATATATGCGACCCTGCAAAGAGGGATGAATGACGAATGACGAATTACGAATTTATTATTAATTAATCAATTGATAATTAGACAATTGAAAATCATTCGTAATTCGTAATTCCGTAATTCGTAATTATCCCATCATCACCCGCCATTGAACGGGGTAATAATTATTGATGCGATTGGGGAGGCCTTTAAACCAGCCGAGGCCGAGCGACTCATAGGTAGCCAGTCGGATGCCTTGTGGGATGGGCGACAGGCGCAGGTCTTCTTTGCGCAGGAATCGCATGGCTTCGGCAGTATCGAGAGGAGCCTGGGGAATCTGCGGAGAAAGCGCCAGACTGAATGCCAGGGCGGGGGAGGGGATGAAATCTTTGCCTTTTATTTCGCCTACTTCAAAACCCGTAGCCCAGTTTTTCAGCGCATTATCTACCAGTTGGCTGTCGGTGAGCTGATCGGCGGATACGGCCCTGACCGTGCCGTCGGGGGTAGTCCAGTAGGCGTATTGGTCGGGGTTGGCGAGCCAGGCGTTTAGTATGGCTTGTTGGGCTTTGGGCAGGGGGGCGAGTTTTTTGTAACCCCGCGCCTTTCCCTGGTGCGGCTGCCCGCCGCTGCGCCGGAGGCCGGCCAGGAAGAGACCTTCGCCGCGCACGCGGTGCGGGTAACACTGATAGCCCATGGGGCGCGCGGCAATTTGCCAGTCGGCGGGAAAATCGAGCGGCACGAATTCCATATCCAGCTCTTTACACATCCAGGCTACATTATCGCTATTTTCTGCATCGTTGTAGGTGCAGGTGGAATACAGCAGAATCCCTCCGGGGCGCAGCAAGGGCGCCGCAGCTGCTATAATGCGCCGTTGCCGGGCAGCGTTGTGGGCCACCTGTTCCGGCGACCACTCGCCGATGGCTTCGGGATCTTTGCGAAACATACCTTCACCCGAGCAGGGCGCATCGAGCAGTACCAAGTCGAAAAATCCTTCCAATCCGCCAAAATCTGCGCTGTCGTGTTGCGATAAATGGGTATGGGCAGTGCCCCATTTGGCCAGATTGTATTGCAAGACCTGGTATCGCTGTCTGATTACTTCGTTGCAAAGCAAAAAACTACCCTCGGGCAACACATCGGCCAGCAAAGTGCTTTTTCCGCCTGGCGCGGCGCAGAGGTCGAGGGCGCGCAAGGGGGTAGTGAGGTCTGTCAATTGCCTTACAGCCGCTGCAATCAGCATCGAGGAGGCTTCTTGTACGTAGTAAGCGCCCGCGTGGAAGCGGGGGTCGAGGGTGAAGCTGGGGCGTTCGGATAAATATACTCCGTTGTTGTGCCATTTTACTCCGTCTAAATTTTCCTCCAATTTTATCTTTTTAAAAGGATTCCATCTGATACTAACAGGCGGGGGGGCCGCCATCGCTTCGACGAAAGCGGGCAGTTCGGCGCCCAGTTGGTCGCGCATTTGGGAGAGGAAAGGGGGAGGGAGCATGGTGAGGGTTGTGGGTTGTAGGTTGTGGGTTGTAGGTTGTAGGTTTTTATGAACATAACCCATAACCCATAACTCACAACCCATAACAGACTAGAATATTTTCCCGGTATAATTATGTGGCGTAATCCTTTTCAGCTCGGCTTTCACGGCATCGGAGATATCGAGTTGGTCGATAAAGGCGTGGATATCGGCTTTGGTGACCTCGGCTTTGCCGCGGGTGAGGGTTTTGAGGGCTTCGTAGGGTTGGGGGTATCCTTCGCGGCGGAGGATTGTCTGGATTGCTTCGGAGACCACCATCCAGTTGGCTTCCAGGTCCTTGTGCAGCTTGGCTTCGTTGAGTTGCAGTTTGCCGAGGCCTTTCATCGTTGATTTGAGGGCGATAAGGGTATGGGCCAGCGGCACGCCTACATTGCGCAGCACCGTGCTATCGGTGAGGTCGCGTTGGAGGCGGGAAATGGGTAGCTTCTCGGCGAGGTGGGCCAGCAGGGCGTTGGCCAGGCCCAGGTTGCCTTCGGCGTTTTCAAAGTCGATAGGGTTCACCTTGTGTGGCATAGCCGACGAGCCGATTTCGCCCGCTACGGTTTGTTGTTTAAAATAATCCATAGAGATATACGTCCAGCAGTCCCTGCACAAGTCGATCAGAATCGTATTGATGCGCAGCAGGGCGTGAAAAACTGCTGCGAGGTTGTCGTAGTGCTCAATTTGGGTAGTGGGGTGGGCGCGGGTGAGTCCGAGGTAGTCGTTCACAAAAGCCTCGGCAAACTTGTGCCAGTTGATATCGGGGTAAGCGACATAGTGAGCGTTCATATTGCCGGTAGCGCCGCCGAATTTTGCTTTCAGGTTGATTTGTTGCAGTTGGGCGGTTTGTTCGTCGAGCCTGGAGACAAACACGAGCAACTCTTTTCCAACGGTCGTAGGCGAGGCGGGTTGGCCGTGGGTAAAGGCCGGCATGGGTATCTCATTCCAGCTTTCAGCCATAACATGCAACTGATTGCGAAGCGAATGCAGCGTGGGCAGGTAAATCTGATCGAGCGCATGCCGGAGCAGCAGTGGGGTAGCCGTATTATTAATATCCTGGGAGGTGAGCCCGAAGTGCACCCATTCGCGCCAGGGGCCCAGTCCCATGAGGTCGAATTGTTCTTTAATAAAATACTCAACCGCTTTTACGTCGTGGTTGGTCGTTTTTTCGATGGTTTTGATGCGCTCAGCGGCTTCCAGATCAAATTGGTTGCACAAGCGCTCGAGTTGTGCCAGTTGGATATCCGTGACACTTGCCAGTGGGGGGAGCGGAATTTTGCATAGGGCTGTGAAATAATAAATTTCGACCAAAACGCGGTAGCGGATAAGGGCGAATTCGGAGAAAAAGTCGGCAAGTTCGGCGGTTTGGCGGGCATACCTTCCGTCTATTGGAGAGATGGCATTGAGCATGTACACATATGTTTAGCTGCAAAAATAAAAACAATGCAACAAAATTGATTCCCATACGATTATATTAGCAAGTACATTGCTTATCTTTGCGGGCAATTTTGTAAAAAACTAAGGATGAGGACCAAACTTTCGCATTTTGCATTTGATTTACCTAAAGAACTAATCGCACAATACCCCTCCGCCAACCGCGATGAATCGCGTATGATGGTTGTCCATAGGGATACGGGTAAAATTGAGCATCGCGTTTTTAAAGATATACTTGAATATTTTCAGGAAGGGGATGCCATGATATTTAACAATACCAAGGTATTTCCCGCCAGACTTTACGGGCGGAAGGAGAAAACGGGAGCAAAAATCGAGGTATTTTTGCTTCGCGAACTCAACCACGAAGCCCGTTTGTGGGACGTATTGGTAGACCCCGCGCGCAAAATCCGGGTAGGCAACAAGTTGTATTTCAGCGATGAAAAAGACAACGACATTCTTGTAGCGGAAGTAGTTGATAATACGACTTCACGAGGCCGTACGATCCGCTTTTTATACGACGGCCCCGAAGAAGAATTTCAAAAAGAACTATACGCATTGGGCAATACGCCGCTGCCCAAATACATAACCCGCCCGGCCGAAGAAATGGATCGCGACCGGTTTCAGACCGTGTTTGCCAAAGAAACCGGCGCAGTTGCCGCTCCCACGGCGGGCCTCCATTTTAGCAAAGAATTGCTCAAAAGGCTGGAAATCAAGGGCGTAGATTTTGCCGAGCTCACCTTGCACGTAGGTTTGGGCACCTTCCGCAGCATCGACGTAGAAGATTTGTCGAAGCACAAGATGGACGCCGAATACTTTCGCATCACGCAGGATGCCGTAGATGTAGTCAACAAAGCCAAGGAAGGCGACCACAAAGTATGCGCGGTAGGCACCACCGCTATGCGCGCAATCGAATCGGCAGTGTCGGCAGAGGGATTGTTGAAGCCGGCAGAAGGCTGGACCAACAAGTTTATCTATCCGCCTTACGACTTTAGTATTGCCAATGCGATGATCAGCAACTTTCACCTGCCCAAATCGAGCCTGCTCATTATGATTTGCGCTTTTGGGGGATACGACCTGGTGATGGAAGCTTATCAGGAAGCAAAAAAGGAAAAATACAATTTCTTCAGCTACGGCGACGCCATGCTGATTCTCTAAGGCATTCAGCACATATCGGTATGATTCATGTCCTGTTGTGTAAAACAAGGCGTATGCCGGCTTGTTGGCCAGGCACGCTAACCGTTTGTTTGATCGCACTGGCGGCGTTTTTACCGGTACGGACGGACGCAGCGAGGGTGCAGGTTACATTTTATACCGAACAATTAACTATTACTTACGACGACGATTTTGCGCCTTCGCGGGTGAATACCATAAATGAGCAGGGTTTGGCCGATTTTTACCGGCTCATGGCCAAATCGCCCTACCAGCCCTTACTGGAGAGTCTGCAAGCTCACCGCGAGCGTTTGGGGCTCAACGATTGGTTGTATTACCGCCTGATGCACCTGAGTGTATCTCAGATTTTTGCCGACAAAACGGATGTACAGCGCGAATTGACTTGCTGGTTTTTGCTGGCCAAGTCGGGGTTTGACGCCCGGCTGACCTACCTGGGCAAAAAAGTTTTTATCAATGTACACACGGATGATGAGGTATTTGTAGCGCCGCTGATCACAGACAAGGGCAGGTCTTTTGTCAATATCAGCTATTATTTCGGCGCCAAAAGCCATGTAGGCGTCTCTCTTTACCTGCTTGATTTCATACCCAACGAAAAGGGGAAGCCCTTCTCCTTTTACATGCCTGCTATTCCAACCCTTCAATCTGTGGATACCATGCGCGAGTTGAGTTTTGAGTATGAAGGGCAAACCTACCGGATGAAACTCTTGGTGGACGGGGCGGTTGCCGAGATGATGAAGGGGTACCCGCTTATTTCCGAATTCCAGTACATGGCGATCCCCATGTCGCCCCGCACGAATAAAAATATTGCAGCGGCATTCAAGCCCTGGCTGGAGGGCAAAACCCAGCGTCAGAAGTTGGAGATGCTTGTGACATTCTCGCGTTCGGCGTTTAACTACGCAGAAGACAAGGCTGTTTTCGGCGCCAACAAACCCATGGTGGCCGAAGAGGTGTTTTATTACCCACAGTCGGATTGCGAAGACAGGGTGGCGCTTTGTTACAATTTGGTCAAGCTTTTGCTCGATTTGCCGATGATCGTAATCGCTTACTCCGATCATCTCACCCTGGCGGTGGCATTGCCTGATACAGCGGGAGCTTCGATAACCTACAAGGGCCGCCAGTACTTGTTTTGCGACCCTACCGGCCCGGTCAATTCTTCAGAAATAGGCCGGATACCCAAAGGTTACGAGCATCAGGAGTTCGAAATCATAGGCCATTATAAATAGCCGGCAAAAAAATTACTTGAATGGTATATCTAAGTTTTATTACTTTTGCCGGAAATTTATTCGGAAGGACTGCTTTTGCTTGATAATAATTTTAGCTTTCCGCCTTTTCGTGAAAGATTATTATAGTCTTTTTCGTTAATTCTTAACATTTTAGTGCACTAACTCAAAACCGCAGGTTTAGTTATGTATTGGACACTTGAACTTGCTTCACATCTGGAAGATGCGCCTTGGCCCGCTACGCGCGATGAGCTCATCGATTACGCTATCCGCTCGGGCGCTCCCGTTGAAGTGATTGAAAACCTTCAATCGATGGAGGACGAGGGGGAGATTTATGAAGGGATTGAAGATATCTGGCCCGACTACCCCCGGAAAGACGACTTTTTGTTCAACGACGACGAATATTAGTCCCGGAGATTAAAGTCCGTAAGCGAGTGTAAACCACGCCTTCCCAGTCAGCCGGAGTATATTCCGGCCGGTGCGTAAGGCGTGGTTTTCGCTCTACGCGCACCTGCCTGCGCGCCCATTCCGATTTTTCCCAACACACCGGTTTTTTGGTCTGCCTTGTTTTTCACGCCTTGTACGGGGTGTGTGAAAAATTGATTGATTATTTGTAATAGTTTAGCGATAGGGTTTAGTGCATGCGCTAATAGAGTGATCATGCAAATATAGCATCAGCAACTTTTGCGATAAAAAATCCTAAAGAGTTACGATATTTTTTTAAAAAATGAATAGTTTGTGACAGTTAAGTTTTTTTTATATACAAAAATTGCATAAGTTGATGTCCCGTAATTTCAATACATGAACATGAAAGTACTGATAGAAATAGCGAGTATTGTAACAAAGAAAAAAGTAAAGAAGATAGAAATCTTTGACGACCATGTTTTTCGCCAGAAAAACAGCAAGTTCAACGAATTTTACGAAAGCTTGTCGGCCAATAAATTTAAAAACGACAGGGATGCGGCCATGCATTTATACGGCTGCAGTCCGCTCGACGCCAAATACCGGCAACTGAAATCGCGATTTCGCAAACGCCTGCTCAATACGCTTTTTTTTCTGGACATCAACAAGCCTTCGGTATCAAACTACGACCAGGCGTACTTTACCTGCAACAAAGAATGGACGCTGGTAAAAATTCTCATTGCCAACAATGCAATACATGCTGCAGCTTCGCTGGCCAGAGGTTTGCTGGCCACGGCGCTAAAGTTTCAGTTTGCCGATGTAATCGTAAACAGTGCCCGCATATTGCGCGAATACTACGCCGACCTCGGAGATGAAAAATCGTATGAACTATACGACAGTTACAGCAAACAATACGCTGAGATACTGGATGCAGAGATCCGCTCGGAGGAATATTACCAGCGAGTGGTTATGCTTTATCGCAAGCCCGCCAACAAATCGGGCGACTTACTCCAACGCATGGATACATATTGCCATGCGCTGATGGGACTATCGGAGTCCTTTCAATCTCCCGTCATTTATTACAATATGTTTTTGGTGTGGATTATGCGGTATGAAATGTTGTGCGACTACGAGGCCATGCTGGAGGTTTGTAATCAGGCCGAAGAATACATTTCGCGCAACCCGGTATTCCACCAGGAAGACAAGCAGATCATTTTTTTTACCAAAAAGATGTCTGTATATCTTCATTTAGGTGATTACCGCCTGGGGCGGGCCAATGCCGAAAAATGCCTCAATGAGTTTCCGGAGGGTAGCGAAAGTTGGTTTACCTTTATGGAATATTACCTGTTATTGGCTTTGCAAACGGGGCAGTATTTTCATGCGGCAGCCATTTTGAACCAAACGGTTTCCCATGGCGCCTTCAAAAAGCTGGAAGGGACCACCAAAGAAAAATGGGCTATTTTCGAAGCTTATGTCATGTATTTTGCCGATAAAACGGCTATTTCCGCAAAAATGTGGACGGGCCAGCGCAAGCGCAGCGCACAGCTCAGCCGGTACATGGATGACCCGCAGCGTTACTCCCGCGACCAGCGCACTTTTGCGGTACTGGCCCGGGTACTTCAGATTCTCCAATTGGTTGACAAACGCAATTTTGCCGAACTCAACGACCAGGTAGAACAGCTCAAAGTATACGCATCCCGTCAGCTCGACAAGGATGTGCATTTCCGGCCTATTCAGTTTATACGCCTCCTGCAGCAGTTGCGCAAAGCCGGCTACCAACCCGACGAGATATCCAATGCAGACAAATATTATAACCGCCTCGCCGAGCGTCCTTTTTCCTATCGGGGCGCTTTAACAGAACTGGAGATCATCCCTTATGAAAAACTTTGGGAAATGGTGCTCTCCAATTTCCGTTGAGGACTATCTTTGCGGGCAATTCAATTTGTGTGAACAAGATCATCGTTGCTATTGACGGTCATTCTTCCTGCGGCAAGAGTACCCTGGCAAAAGCCCTGGCCAGGCAGCTCGGGTATGCGTATGTCGATTCCGGGGCTATGTACCGGGCCGTCACCCTTTACCTGCTCCGCCACGGTATTTCGCCCGAAAACCCGGCAGCCGTGGCCGGGGCGCTCGACCACATCGCTATCCATTTTGAAAGACAAGCCGGCGGCAACCGGACTTTTCTCAACGGCGAAGACGTCGAAGAGGCTATCCGCGATATGTCGGTGTCCGATTGGGTGAGTCCCGTAGCGGCTATTCCTGCAGTGCGCAGAGCCATGGTCAAACAACAACAGGCTATGGGCCGCCGCCGCGGAATCGTGATGGACGGCCGCGATATCGGCACGGTAGTTTTTCCCGACGCCGAGCTCAAGTTGTTTATTACCGCGGATATCGACGAACGGGTGCGCCGACGCTTCCTCGAACTCCAACAACGCGGTATGGAGGCGAGTATGGAGACGGTGCGCAATAACCTCCTGGAACGCGACCACATAGACTCTACCCGCGCCGATAGCCCCCTGTGCCAGGCCGACGATGCCGTCGTGATCGATAATACGCACCTCACACCCGAGGAACAACTGGAAAAGGCGCTGGAAATGGTAAGGCAACGGGTTTAAGCATAGCCGTTTGTACTTTCCGGGCGAATAACTATCTTGTAGCCCAACCAAACCCAGGGGCCTTGATACGCCAACTCGTATTGCCGATCTTATTGATTGCCGGGTTTATCCTTCCGGCTCGAGCTACTCACATTGTGGGCGGTGAAATGACCTATACCTGCCTGGGTAATAATCAATACGAAATTACGCTGACGATTTTCCGCGATTGTTTTTATGGCAATCCCAATGCCTGGTTTGACAACCCGGCATCGATTGGCGTTTTTAATTCCAGCAATCAGCTGTTGTTTGAAATCCTGGTGCCCCTGATGAACAACGACACGCTGAACCCCGTATTGTCTGACGAATGCCTCGTGGTGCCGCCCTGGGTTTGCGTACACACCACTACTTATCGCACGACGGCCGAATTGCCGCCCATCATTGGAGGATATCAACTGGCCTACCAGCGTTGTTGCCGCAACCAGACCATTCTCAATATCGTCGATCCGCTGGCTACCGGGGCGACTTACGGAGTGACCATCACCGAGCAGGCTTTGTTGGAATGCAATAGCAGCGCCAAATTCCAGCAGTGGCCGCCGCTGTTTATTTGTGTAAACGAACCCATCATCTTTGACCAATCGGCAATAGATCCCGACGGCGATTCAATAGTGTATAAGTTGTGCGCTCCCTGGCAGGGCGCCAACCAGGCTATTCCACAACCCCAACCCCCCAACCCGCCGCCCTACCAACCGGTAGTTTGGGTGAACCCGCCTTATGGTGTGAATAATATGCTCAACGGCGCGCCTGGCGGCGAGCCGTTGAGCATTGACTTGCATACGGGGTTGCTTACCGGCCTGCCCAATACCATCGGGCAATTTGTAGTGGGCATTTGTATCGAAGAATACCGCAACGGGGTTCTCATTTCTACTACCCGTCGCGATTTTCAATACAATGTAGGCGTGTGCGGACAAGCTGCCGCCGCCTTTTTTACGCCCGATATTCAATGCGGCAATTTTACGGTGCAAGTGCAAAACCAAAGCCTGGGCGCCAACAGCTATTTGTGGTATTTTAACGATCCCAACAATCCCGGCGCCGTCTCTACCGCCGTCAATCCCGGTTATACCTATGCCGACACAGGCAGGTATACCATTACGCTTATAGTAGACCCGGGCTTACCCTGTCAGGATACTTTTGAGCGGGAAATTTACCTGCAGGACAACTCGCTTTTTCCCGATTTCGATTATACGTTCACCGCCTGCAGCGATTCGCTGACTATTCAGGTGACCGACCTGACGATAGACACGGTTTCATCACCCGTATTCTGGCAATGGGAGTTGACGCCCTCTGGGCAAACTTCCAATCTTCAGAATCCGGTGTTTTATGCCACCGGCAGCGGTACGTTTACACTGAGTTTAAAAGTAGAGGCCGCCAACGGTTGTGTGCAAACCTTCGAGCAGACTTTTCCTGTGCAGTTGATCGAAGAAGAGTTGGAAGAAGATTCCCTGGCCTTGTGTTCGGGTGGGGCCATCATGCTCAACCCCCAGCACAATTCGGCCTATCAGTACCACTGGTCGCCGGAGCTGGGGCTCAGCAACCCCTTTTCGCCCAACCCATTAGCCAGTCCGGCCGAGACTACCATCTACACCGTGACGATCACCGACGCCGACGATTTTTGTCAGATAGAACAGCAGATCAAGGTGGTCATCCCGGAGGCAATCGAAATATACCTGCCCCCCGACACGGTGATCTGTTCGCCCGATATCCTGCTGCAAGCCGAGAGTAATACGGGGGTGCAGTATTATTGGGCTACCGACTCCTTGTTTGTCGACCTCATCTCGCTGGCCGACACGGCATTTGTTACGCCGTTTGGGCCCACGGCTTATTATGTACTCGTGCGGGATAATTACGGTTGTTTTAACACCTCCGAAGTACTGATTACAGGCAACGGCATCAACGTGGCGCCTGGCGGCAACCCCATCGTCTGCGAAGGCGACCTGGCGGCTGCCGTAGTGGTCAATCTCGACACGGCAGATACGCTCAGTTTCAACTGGCAACCCTCCGACCAGGTGTTGTTTTACGGCAATACGGCGGCGGCAGTGGTACAACCCGCGCAATCGGGGGCTACCACGTTTTATGTGAGCATGGAAAACCAGTTCGGCTGTACGGCCATTGACTCGGTTATTGTGACGGTAATCGATACCTCGTCGCAGCTGGCTTTTATTTCGGATACGCAGTGCAGCGGGTATACCGTCAATTTTAACAGCAGCAGCATCAATGCCTCGTATTATGTGTGGCATTTCGGCGATCCGGCGGCGCCGGGGGCTTCGGGGCAGGGCGCAGCGACGAGCCATACCTATGCCGCGGCGGGAGATTATACGGTGATGGTCACCCTGGCGCCCGGGCTGCCCTGCCCCGATACCTTGTTGCGCACCATCAGTGTGGGGCAATCGCCGGTAAACGTAGATTTTACCTGGAGTTACGAAAGTTGCACCGATACGGCCGTCATTCAATTCACCGACCTGTCGGCCAATTCGCAAAGCGATATTACGGGGTGGCAATGGAATTTCGGCAACGGGCAAACCGCCGACATACCCAACCCCAGCCTGGTTTTGCAATCGGGGGCTATTTTGCCGGTTACGCTGGTGATCAGCTCTGCCAACGGCTGCGTAGATACCTTGCAGCGACAGGTCGTCATACCTTTGATAGAAGCCAATCCGGCAGATACCGTCATTGCCTGTGCGGGCGAGGCGGTGGGCTTATATCCGGGTGCAAACCCGTCTTACAGCTATCAGTGGTCTCCGCCGGGTTTGTTAACCGACCCTACGGCGGCCAACCCGCTGGTAATTCTCCAGCAAACCACGGTTTTTACCACCACCATTACCGATGCGCAGGGCGCCTGTGAGGTAACGCGCACCGTGACGGCCGTGGCGCCCCCGGCGCTGACCGCAGCTGTGCCGGCCGATACCATTGTGTGTGAGCCGACTGTTACTTTGCAAGCGCAGAGTGAGCAGGCGGCATTCATACATTGGTTTGATACGCCTGCGCTTATTAATCCGATTGGGGTGGGCGCCAGTGCGACCGTCATGCCGGGCAGGCCCAGCACGTATTATATCCGGTTTATCGATGATTATGGTTGTGTGCTGGTAGATAGCGTTAGCGTGGGGAGTTATGCTATTTCTGTATTGTTGGAAGGCGCCACTACCATTTGCATCGGCGATACCGCGCAATTATTGGCCACCAATCTCACAGGTGACGCGCTTACTTACAATTGGTCGCCGCTGGAGGGTATTATAGCCGGTGAAAACACGTATAGTCCGCTTGTTAGCCCCTCGGTAAGTACCACCTACCAGCTGTCCGTCAGCAATGCCTACGGATGCAGCCTGGATACCGGCGTAGTCGTCAACATATTTAATTACGTGCCGCCTGTCAGTGCTTTTGCCGAGCCTGATACGCTTGCTACGGGAGAAAGCAGCCAGTTGACCGCCGAACCGGCGGAAGGTTATACCTATTTGTGGTCGCCCGCCGGCACACTCGACAATTCTTTGATTCCCAATCCGGTAGCTACACCGCTGGAGACCACCACCTATAAAGTCACCGTGCGAGATCCCAGTGGGTGCATCAACTCGGCATTAGTGACCATCGTAGTATTCGACCCGGTATGCCGGGAGCCGAATATCTACGTGCCCAACGGCTTTAGTCCCAACGGCGACGGCCTCAACGAGATCTTGTACGTGCGCGGCAACGCCATCGATGAGATGTATTTTGCGATATACAACCGTTGGGGCGAAAAAGTCTTCGAAAGCCGGTCGCCGGAAGTAGGTTGGGATGGCACCTTCCGCGGAAAATTGCTCGAACCGGAAGTATTCGGGTATTTTTTGGAAGTAAACTGCCTGAATGGAGAAACTTATTTTAAAAAAGGCAATATTACCCTTATCCGTTAAAATACGTTAGAATCAATTCCGTTTTGTAATAAAGCATTTTTATTCACAAAACGCCATGCCCTATCGTGACTGTACGCGTATCTCCCGCCCGATGCTTATACCTCCTGCTACCTGTATTGATAGGCTGCGTTTCCAATTCTTTTGGGCAGAATTACCTGGGCCTTAGCGGCGGCGGCGGTTTTTCGCCTACCGTCGGCTTTCGCGCCGGAGTTGTAGCAGAGTGGAGACACAAGCCCAATATGGTCTTTCTTACCGAAGCGACCTATTTGCAGCGCACCAGTCCCGAAATTTTGCGCAAATTGGACCGGAATCGCGGATATCACCTGGCTACGATAGATTATATTAGTTTAAATTTTTTAATAAAAATGCAACTGGATTTAGAACCTATCGGTCTTTATGCAGTGGCAGGTCCCGACATATCGTTTGGCGCCAGGGCTTATGCCCGATATTCCAGCGACGGCAACATCGTTATCGATCGATTGATGTTCGATGAATTAGCTCTCAGGCGTTGGGACGCAGGGGTGTGTATCGGCGGCGGCATAGAAAAAGAAATACGGAAAAGGCGCAGGATTTTTTTCGACGTGCGCTACTACCTGGGTATCATAGACATAGATAAGGATACTACAGGCGATATTTTCAACGAAGGCACTTTTTTTAACCTTGGTTTTTTGATTCCACTGTAACTAAATGCATACGTTTGCATTAGTAATACTAAACACCATCACAACCCGACCGTATGATAAAACGAGTATCTCTGATAATTGCGGCGCTTGCACTGGTTTCCATAGGCGCCTGGTTTCTGCTCAAAGGTCGCCCAGCGGCATCAAAAGAAGACAAAGCCCTTACCGTCAAGGTAAAAAAAGGGGAATTTAAAGTAAAAGTAACCGCCACCGGCGAATTGCAGGCCAAGCGCTCTGAAAAAATCAGGGGCCCGCAGGGCATGCGCACCAACGGCATCTGGCAAACCAGTATTTCAGATATGGTAGCCGAAGGCACCCTGGTAAAAGAGGGCGATTATGTAGCTACGCTCGACAAAACCGAGCTCAGCAATCGCATTCGCGATAGCCAGACCGAATTAGACAAAATTCTCACGCAGCTCGAACAGGCCAAAATAGATACCGCCATTGAATTGCGGGGTGTTCGCGACCAATTGGTCAACCTCAAATTTTTGAAAAAAGAAAAAGACCTGCAACTCGAGCAAAGCAAATACGAGCCCCAAAGCGTTATCCAGCAAGCCCGGCTTGATCTGGAGCGCACCGAACGCGACTACCAGCAGCTGCTCAAAAAATACGACCTCACCAAAGAAAAATCCGACGCCCGCATTTCCGAGATCAATACCTCGATGCGCCAAATACAGACCAAACTCACGCAATTGACCGACCTGGCCAACGAGTTTGTCGTAAAAGCCCCCAAAGGCGGTATGGTGATCTATGCGCGCAGTTGGAACGGCAAAGTAGGCCCCGGCTCGCAGGTACACGCCTGGGATCCCATCGTGGCGGAGCTGCCCGACCTCACCAGCATGATATCCAAAACCTACGTCAACGAAGTAGATATCAGCAAAGTCAAAAAAGGCCAGGATGTAAAAGTAAAAATCGACGCCTTCCCCGACCGTGAATATACTGGCAAAGTCATCCAGGTAGCCAATATCGGCGAACAGCTCAAAGACTACGACGCCAAAGTCTTCGAAGTCACCATCCAGGTTAACGAAGCCGATTCGGTGATGCGCCCGGCCATGACGACCAGCAACGAAATCGTGACCTATATTTATCCCGATGTGGTCTTCATTCCGTTAGAATCGCTTCAATCCGACAGTCTTTCTTTTGTGTATAAAAAAACAGACGGCAAGATTGTGCGCCAGGAAGTGATCACCGGCGAAAGCAACGACGACGAGGTGATTGTGGAATACGGCCTTGCAAAAAACGACGAAATATTCCTCACCCCGCCGGCTGATGTCGAAAAGCTGCCTTTTGTACCCCTTGACAAATCGATAAAGGAAAAGATCAAAAAGAAACAGGAGGCCGAGCGCAAAAAACGGCAAGAGGAGGCCTTGGCCCGCAGTAAAGCGGTAAAAGACGAAAATCTGCCCACCTCAGGCGGTAACGACGGCATGTTTATTATCATCGAATAAGGCTTCCATACTATGCAAAGGGTATTTTTCAACTTTTTGCTGGCGATGGAAGCCGTTATGGCTAATCGTCTGCGCGCATTGCTCACCGGGTTGGGCATTTTATTCGGCGTAGCCGCCGTGATCGCTATGTTGGCCATCGGCGCCGGCGCCAAGCAGTCCATCCTCGACCGCATGAAACTCATCGGCACCAACAACATCGTGGTGAAAAGCGTCATCCTCGAAGAAGGCGACGAAAATTCGTCGGGTAGCGGCAGCAGTAGCGGCGGCGGCAACTCTTCGGAAAAGAAAAAACGCCCCTGGTCGCCCGGCTTAACACTGGAAGACTTACGCGCGGTAGCCCAGGTACTGCCCGACGTTGAAAACGTAAGCCCGGAAGTGGTCAACAATGCCTCTCTGATCCGGGATGGCAAACTCGAAAAAGGGCGCTGCGTGGGCGTTACCAACGCTTTTTTTGAACTCAACAACCTGGGCGTCAGCCAGGGTACCTTTTTTCACGAATACCATATCAGCGGCGGTAGGCCGGTTTGTGTGATCGGCAAAAATATACAAACCCGGTTTTTTCCCAACGAAAACCCCATCGGGCAAAAAATCAAAGCAGGCCAGATGTGGCTTACCGTCATCGGCGTACTCGAAAAACGCCGCGCCAGCAAAGAAAGCCTCGAAAATCTGGGCATCCGGGACTACAACGACGACGTTTATGTGCCGGTAACCACCGCGTTGCTGCGCTTCAAAAACCGGGCGGTAATCACCAAAGCCGATATCAGCGGCGGCTGGGACGACGAAGAGAAAAAGGAAGAAAACTACCACCAGCTCGACAGGGCCGTAGTGCGTGTAAAAGACTCCGACGAGCTCCGCGCTACCGCCGATGTGCTGGCGCGCCTGCTCAAGCGCCGCCACAAAGACCAGGTAGATTTCGAGATCGAAGTGCCCGAATTGTTGCTCGAAGAACAACAAAAAACGCAGGAGACTTTCAACCTCGTATTGGCTGCTATTGCCGGGATATCATTGCTGGTAGGCGGCATTGGCATCATGAATATCATGCTGGCCTCGGTGCTGGAGCGCATCAAAGAGATCGGCGTGCGACGTTCATTAGGCGCCACCCAGCGCGATATCGTCGAGCAGTTTCTGTTTGAAGCCATTTTTATCAGCCTGTTGGGCGGTATTATCGGCATTATTCTGGGGGTGGTGTCCGCCGAAATAATTACCTCGTCGTTTGAGATACCGGCAGTGGTTTCGGCCTGGTCGATTATCCTGTCGTTTGGCGTGGCCGCCACGGTGGGCCTCGTTTTCGGGATTTTTCCCGCCCGCAAGGCGGCCCGGCAGGACCCGATTAAGGCCTTGCGCGTGGAGTAGGGGGGAGGGCTTTGGGACTGTACGACTGTACGACTGTACGACTATACGACTGTACGACTGTACGACTGTACGACTGTACGACTGTACGACTGTACGACTGTACGACTGTACGACTGTACGACTGTACGACTGTACGACTGTACGACTTAATATACTTGTTCGCAAGGTCGTAAAGTCGTAAAGTCGTAAAGTCGTAAAGTCGTAAAGTCGAGCAATCGGCTCTAAAGGAATCATTGACAAACAGTTTTTTATGCAGAATATCTACAGAAAAATCTTCATTATCGGGGTAATCGTCGCGTGCTGGGGGCAATTACAGGCCCAGGACACTATGCGGGTGACCTTGAAGGAAGTGGTGCGGATGGCGCAGGGGCAGGCGCCCGACGTGCAGTTGGCGAAAACGAGATTGAGCAACCGCTATTGGTCGTATCAATCCTTTCTGGCTGATTACAAACCCAAAATCGGGTTGAACGCCACCTTGCCCAACCTCAACCGTTCGATTGACGCCATTACCTTGCCGGATGGGCGGGAAGCCTTTATCCAGCGTGGGTTTATGAGTACTTCGGTGGGTATTTCGCTACAGCAAGACGTGGCGCTTACCGGGGGGACCGTATTTGTGAATACAAGCCTGCGCCGCCTCGACATATTTGCCAGTGGGGGCAATCCTTCTTCCTTATCGTATTTGTCGACCCCCATCGGGATTGGATTTATACAGCCCATTTTTGGGTTTAATGCTTTAAAATGGAATAAAAAAGTAGAGCCCCTGCGCTACCAGGAGGCCACGCGCGGCTACAGCGAAGACATGGAAGCCGCCGCCTACGACGCCGTCAATTTGTTTTTTGAGGTATTGATCGCCCAACTCAATACTGAAGCGGCCAAACAGGAGAAAAACAATGCCGATACTTTATACCGCATTTCGCAGGGCCGCTATGAGGTGGGAAAAATAGCCGAAACAGAATTACTGCAGATCGAATTAAGCGTGGCCAATGCCGAAAGTGCGCTGGCAGAAGCCACCCTCAACCTGCAGTCGAGCACCGAACGCTTACGCAATTTCCTGGGCATCACCCGCTCTGTGCAATTTGAAATGGCGCCTCCCTCCGATATCCCTACCTTAGCCATCGACGCCGACAAAGCGCTGGGCGCCGCCTTGCAAAACCGCAGCCAGATTATCGCCCTCGACCGGCGCCTGCGCGAAGCCGAACTCGAAGTGGCCCGCTCAAAAGGAAATACGGGCCCGCAGGTCAACCTGGTGGGCAACTTCGGCCTCTCCCAGACGGGAACCGTCATCGGCGACGCCTACAAAGACCCACTCAACCAGGAAGCCCTCACCCTGGGCCTCGAAGTGCCTATTGCCGACTGGGGCAAGGCCAAGGCCAGCCGCCAGATTGCCCAGAGTAATCTCGAACTCGAACGCATGAACGTAGCTCAGGAACGTGTGAATTTTGAACGGGAAGTCCTGTTGAAAGTCCAGCAATTCGACCTCGTGCGCAATCAGGTGGAACGCGCGCTGCGCTCGTGGGAGATATCAAAGAAACGGCAGGAGATGTCGCGCAATCGCTATTATATCGGCAAGCTGGGCATTACGGAACTGAACATCGCCATCGCCGAGCAAGACGCCGCCCGCCGCAGTTATGTGAGCGCACTGCGCAGTTTCTGGGTGGCGTTTTACGATATCCGCCGCAGTACGCTCTACGATTTTGAAAATGACAGACCGCTGGTGCAGTTGCCGGAAGGGTATTAGGGACTTGTACGACCATATCCGCGCCCAGGGGAGACTGGTGTGGAGGTATTCGGCGTTTTTGAACAAGTGATTATTTACCACAGAGTTACACGGAGTTCACACGGAGTTTCACAGAGTCAAAAGCTAGCTCTGTGTCACTCCGTGTGAACTCCGGTTTGCCATGGTGTTGTGTTTTTGATGGTTTTACAGTCAGGATTGGAGAAATGTTCACCGGACAAGATAGGAATTTGTCGGTTTTGGGCAAAAAAGTGCGCTATATCGCTGATTTAATCTCCCTCTAAACCTCCGCCGCCCCCGGCGACCTCCTCCGCGGCGACAACCCCGGCGGGCAGGGGGATGGCCGGCCAAAAACCAGCTACTACGATGGGGAAATGAGACGATCCGGAGAACTTTTTAACGCTGTTAAACGTATCTTTGTATAAAAAGCTCATGTTAATTGAACGGACAGACAAAGAGGTTATCATAAGACTTCCTGCCAATATTAAGTGGGAAGACCTGGAACTGTTGATCCGGTTTATTAAGTACAAGGAAAATATTTCTTTTAGTCAGGCCAGGCAGGAAGATATAGACGAGTTAGCCAGGGAGGTAAATAAACAATGGTGGGAAGAGAATAAAAACCGGTTCCTGAAACAGCCTCAATATCGACGAGCTTTTAAAAATTAAGCTCATCGAGGAATAAATAATAACCTTCCATACCTTACCGGGGTAGATTGCTAAACCCCGAGAAATTCTTACATTTGCACGGCATCAGAAGCACAAACAGCGCAACAACACATGCAGTTTTTATACCCGGCTTTCCTCTTCGCTCTCTTATCGCTCGCCATACCGGTGATCATCCACCTGTTTTACTTTCGTCGTTTCAAAAAGGTGTACTTCTCCAATGTGCGCTTTTTGAAAGAAATCAAAGAAGAGACCAGCTCGCGCTCGCGCCTGCGCAACCTGATCGTGCTGGCTATGCGACTGCTGGCCCTGTTGTTTTTGGTGCTGGCTTTCGCCCAACCTTTTATTCCCCAGGACGTAGAGGTCAAACAAGGCGCCAAAGCGGTGAGCGTATTTGTGGATAACTCCTTTAGCATGAGCGCCCTGAGCCAGGATGTGCCGCTGGTGGACCGCGCCAAACAACGCGCCCGGGAAATTGTAGAGGCGTACAGCATAGAAGACCAATTCCAGGTATTGACCAACGACTTTGAAGGCCGCCACCAGCGGCTCGTGAGCCGCGAAGACGCCCTGGCGCTTATCGACGAAATCGGCGTGAGCCCGGCAGTGCGCGAGCTGTCGAAGGTGCTGGCGCGACAAGAGCAAACCCTCAATAGCGGCAAATATACCAACCAGGTAGCCTATATTATCTCCGATTTCCAGCGCAATATCACCGATATCGGAAATTACCCCGACAGCACTTTCGAAATCAACCTGGTGCCCCTGCAATCGGTGCAGGAACGCAATATCTCTATCGATACCGCTTGGTTTGAAACGCCCGTGCAACTCCTCAACCAAACCGACCAATTAGTGGTGCGCGTGAGCAATTACAGCGGCGAAAACGCCGAAAATATCCGCCTCAGCCTGCAATACGAAGGGCAGTCGAAGCCAGTGGGCGAGCTGTCGGTGCCGGCCAACAGTACGGTGAGCGATACGGTGCCCTTCACCATCCTGCGTACCGGTTGGCACGAAGCCCGCCTGCAACTCACCGACTACCCGGTGCAGTTTGACGACAGTTATTTTCTGGCTTTTAATGTGGCCGAAAAAATCAAGGTGCTGAATATTTATGAAAATACACCCAACCGCTACCTCCAGTCGGCTTTTGCGGGCATCAGCTATTTTGAGGCCAAATCTTCGCCGAGCCGCAGTCTCGACTATTCGCGTTTTGCCGAAAATCAACTCATTGTAGTAGACGGCCTTCGCAGTATCAGTTCCGGACTAGCCGCCGAATTGCTGCAATACGCGCGCCGGGGCGGCAACGTGCTGGTCTTCCCGGCCAAAGACGCCGACCTGATGTCGTACCGCAGTTTCCTCACCGCCTTCCCCGCCAACGAATTGATGGCTTTTGAAAATACAGAACGCCAGGTGGGCAGCATCAATACCCAGGAGTTTGTGTTTAACGACGTGTTTGAAAATGCCGGCGCCAACCTGAAATTGCCGGTCACCAAGGGCAATTTTAAATTTACAAACTATAACAACCGAAAGGAAGAGCAATTGCTGAGCTACCGCGACGGTTCCTCCTTTTTATCCAAATACCCCATCGAACGCGGCCACCTATACATCTGCGCTGCGCCGATGAATGAAGAGATCAACAACCTGCCCCTCAACGGCGAGATATTTATCCCGATGTTGTACAAAATGGCTTTGTCTTCGGGACAAAAAAGGCCCATTGCCTATACGCTCGGAGTGGATGAAGTAGTGAGCGCCGACCACCGCACCACCAGTACGGAAATGGTGTACAAACTCAAAGGCCTGGGCGAAGAATTCATCCCACAGCAACGCATCGTGGGCTCCACGGTTTTTCTGACGCTCAACGAAGAAGTCAAAGAGGCAGGATTTTACCAGCTTTTTATGCAAAGCGACACCATTTTGCAAAAGCTGGCCTTCAACTACAACCGCAAAGAGTCGGAGCTCGACTATTACAATCCCACCGACCTGCAGGCCTGGGTGGGCGATAATGCCAAAGTGATCGATATCAACGACAACACCGTGCTCACCGCCAGGATCGAAGAGCGCAGCAAGGGCGTCACGCTGTGGCGCTGGTGCGTGATACTGGCGCTGTTGTTTTTGGCTGCCGAGGTATTGTTGCTACGGTTTTGGAAGTTATAAACCGCGCAGTCCGCATGGAATCTATCGACAACATTCGCATCCATTTCAACCCTGAGCAGTTGGGGTTACTTAACTTTTGCCTGGCCTTCATTATGTTCGGCGTGGCGCTCGACCTGAAAGTCGACAATTTCAGGGAGTTGCTCAAGACGCCCAAAGCGCCGCTGGTGGGGTTGAGTTCGCAACTAATCTTGTTGCCGCTACTTACTTTGGGGTTGGTATACCTCATCCAGCCGCCGGTCAGTATTGCGCTGGGTATGATATTGGTGTCGGCCTGCCCCGGCGGCAACGTCTCCAATTTTGCCGTACACCTGAGCAAGGGCAACACGGCCTTGTCGGTGATGCTGACGTCGATGTCGACCCTGGCGGCGATTGTCACTACCCCCATCATCTTTGCGATTTTTGCGCCCCTGGCAATTGGCGAGGAAGCGATGCGGGAAGATATTTATGTAAATCCGCTAGATATGTTGTGGGCTATCGTGCAGCTTACGCTGATCCCGCTCATACTGGGTATGCTGATGCACTATCAGCTGCCACGCATAGCCGCCCGCATCCGGCGGCCCATCCGCATTTTGTCGATGATCATTTTTCTGGGTTTTATTGTAGTGGCGGTATACGGCAATCTCGACAATATCAAGCATTACTTGCATCTCGTATTTTTCATCGTTTTGATCCACAATGCTACGGGATTGCTGGGCGGGTATTCTTTTGCCAAATTATTCGGCCTCCAGCGCGCAGATGCCCGGGCGATTTCGCTGGAGACGGGCATCCAGAATTCCGGCCTAGGCCTTATCCTGATCTTTAATTTTTTCGACGGCCTCGGCGGCATGGCCCTGATTGCCGCCTGGTGGGGCATCTGGCACCTGATTTCCGCCTTTAGCCTGGCCTCGTGGTGGGGGAGGGGGCGGATGGAGGACTGACTTTAGGACTGTACGACTGTACGACTGTACGACTGTGCCATCCTGGGCCGGTCGTTGAGCGGAGTCGAAACGACGACTTTGCGACTGTACGACTATACGACTGTACGACTCGTGATCCTGGGCCGGTCGTTGAGCGGAGTCGAAACGACGACTTTGCGACTTTGCGACTGTGCGACTCGACTGTATGACTTGCGATCCTGGGCCGGTCGTTGAGCGGAGTCGAAACGAGACTTTGCGACTGTACGACTATACGACTGTACGACTTGCGATCCTGGGCCGGTCGTTGAGCGGAGTCGAAACGACGACTTTACGACTC
>Ga0209573_1000207_pt1 | contig 148779 bp, 114 predicted proteins | sample TNRBio252014_DNA_FD_185870 | JGI IMG/M metagenome (GOLD analysis project Ga0209573, IMG submission 185870) | Wastewater treatment Type I Accumulibacter community from EBPR Bioreactor in Madison, WI, USA - TNR Reactor_6/25/2014_ DNA (SPAdes)... | ecosystem: Engineered > Bioreactor > EBPR >...
CGGGCATGACTTTCCAGGTTTCAAAAAGACTGATCACAGTAGATGACTACCACAAAATGGCCGAGGTCGGCATTCTGCCGGATCGGGGGATTGAATTGATTAACGGAGAAATTATTGAAATGAGTCCGATAGGAAGCAAACATCTTTCTTGTGTCAATACGCTTGCTGAACTTCTACATGAAGCACTGGGCAGATCTGCCATCATTAGTATTCAAAACCCGGTAAGATTAGGGGATCGGTCTGAACCTGAGCCAGATGTTGCTATTCTGAAAAGATCGCCAAATCACTATGCCGATAGCCTTCCTGCTGCTGCGGATGTTTTGCTTTTGATCGAAGTAGCCGACAATACCCTGGCCTATGATCGTGACATCAAGTCAATCATTTATGCTGAAAGCGGAGTGCCTGAGTTTTGGCTCGTTAATTTGAAAGAGCGATGCATTGAAGCCTACTGGGAACCTGTCGGTAAAGCTTACAAATACAGGGCTTTGCTGCGCCCGGGAGATGTGGCAGAAGCGCAATATTTCGACCTTAAATTGGAGGTAGCCAAAGTTATGCCATAGTGGGGTTATGAAGAACCAACAATAAACACCCGGAATTTTTACTTGCCTTTGTTTTTACAACAGTTTCAATAAAAATGAGCGTTTCCCATTCCACTGCCGTTAAGCGATCTGCCATTGTGAGTATTACAGGCAGATTCCATTCCTGCAACAAATCATTTTCATAGATCAAAGTGCCGTCCACGTTTCCACCTATATCCGCGTCAGCGAAAATGAATGGCGCAATTTGGATTTCCATACGCCGGAAGCGCTATTGCCGGGTGACACTAAAAGCATCTCTTTGCGGCGTATTTATCAGCATATTCCGGATGGACCGGAGGTGGGCTGATGGTGATTATTGTTTCACCACCCCAGCCGACCAAACGCCCTGCTCTGCCACCACAACCACCCGGTACACCCCGGCTACCGCTTGCGTCAAATCTATCGTCAGGTAGTTTTGTCCGGTTTGCAGCGCCCATTTTTCAGAAAAAACGATCCTGCCCAGCAGGTCGTACACCAGCAGTCGGGCCGTTGTTTGAGCATTTGTGGTGAGTTCCAGCGTAAAAAGCCCGTTCGACGGGTTGGGATAGACCACCATTTGCAAATCAAGTCCATCTAAAGGCTCCGCTGTGTTGTTGGGCAGGTCGGGGCAAGCGTTGTCGAGCAAAGCCTGGTATTTGGGCGCCGTCTCCAAATAAGGCGGCTGAATGTCAATGTCGTTCAACACGCCCCACGAACCGTAAACGCTTTCCTGCGGGCTGGAAAGGCTGAAATTGCCAAACATGCGACTGCCCCAGGAGCGGATGGTATCGAGCATATCGTCGTACAGGGTGTAAATGCCGACGCTGTATTGTGCGTCCCACATTGCCTGCTGGTAGGGGTACGGAATGCCGAATACGTTACCGACAAAGTGCTGCCCGCCTTCGTAATTCACAATTGCCTTGCCAAACAGTTTGACGTTGTTGTAATCCTGGCGCAGCGCCGGGATGAAGTTGTGCCAGGTATTGCGGGCGTTTTCCAGGATGTCCTCCGGCATACTGGTGGCGTTCAGCACGGGGTTGCCGCTATCTGAATGTTCGAGGCCGATATAACTGCTTGGCGAGCCGTAATCCCAATCGGAGGGATTGAGCTGCGACAGGATCTGCTCATTGAGGTAGTTGAAGCCCGCTTGCAGGCCAAGTACGCGCTTTACCCTCGATTTTTCGTCGCCAAAGACTTCGTGCCAGATGCGGAAGGTAACGCCCGCTTTTTCCGCCATCGCTCTGCCGTAGTTGAGGTTGCTGGGAGCAGTTTGCACATTGTAGTGCGCCTGATCGAAAATCCAGTTCCAGACTTCGTTGCTGTATTCGAGGTAAATATTGAGACCAGGATCAAGATTGTCCCGGAAAAGAGCAGCCATTTGCGCCACATAGTTGCTGTCGGCGGCGTGAGGAACGCAAATCCATACGTCTTTTTGGGTTTGGTTGGCCAATTGGATCATGATCTCATACGGCGCGCCTTTTGCTGTGCCGTAGGTAAAATGCGAAAGCAGTGTTCGATCCTCCCAATGCACTGACGGGTTGTGGTTGGTCGCCCCCCAGTCCATGAAACGCAAGACCTTGAACGGCGCTATTTTTTCCAAAAATCCGGGGTAAAATGGCTGTGCTTCGAGATCGGCAAACTCATCTTCCAGCCGCAACACCCGCACATTGCGCACGTGATTGTCCGATTGCGAAGTCATCAAATTAATAAACAAGTTTCCTGCTACCGTCACGTCGAATTGGATTCTGCCCGGCGTATTGCTTGTCACGGTGGCGCCTCCCTGCATATTCAGGCTGCCCGCGCCATCGTAAAGCAGCACATAGCTATGGCCTGGAGGCAAATTGGCGCCTTCAGAAGAAATCATAAAGCGCACCTTGTTGGCGACTCCGTTGAACTGCTGTGGGATAACCAGAGGATAACCAGCTTCGTCGGTGGCGAGGCTGGCAGCGTTGTCGTTGCTCCAGCAAAAGCAGGCATCATCATAAGCGATGAAATCCGGTCGCACGTGTTTCATCAGGTTGCGCAGTGGCCGCTCCGGTACCCAGTCGGCAAAACCACTGATATTGGTGCCGATGGCGAGGTCGCACATTTCGGGCTGCCAGCCGGGGCAGGTCGTACTGTCCACCGGCACGTAAAGCGGGAACGCATCGGTGCAGCCTCCGTTGCCGCTGGCGGTGTAGTGGTAAACGCCAGTGCTGAGGTTTTGAAATTCGTTGCCATTCGTGGCAGGCAATTCAGTGCCCGCAGCATTTTTTAGGGTGAAATTTTCGGGGCGGTCGTTGATGCGGATGATGCCGTTGTTGCCTGTACAGTCGGCCTGTTGCACCAGCGAAAAACTGCTCAGACAAGGGAAAGCGCCGTTTTCATCCTGCACCAGAATCACCTGCTGCGCTGTGTGCTGTAGTCCGGAGGCATCCTGCACGGTGAGTCGCACCGTGAGATTGCCGAGGGTGGTATACGTGTGCGAAACGGCGATGCCGCTCTCTTCTGGCGAGCCATCTCCAAAACTCCAGGTGTAGCTGAGCGGAGTGCCTTCAGGATCGTAACTGTCGGCGCCTGAAAATTCAATAAAAAGCGGCGCCGAGCCGTCGGTGGTCGTCGGGGTGATGACGGCGACCGGCGGAAAGTCAATTTCCACCGTGTTGTCCGGCGCAACGCAGGCGTAGGTGGCCCCCAGCCGCACCTCATCCAGCGCGCCGTTAGCGGGGCTGTTGCCAAGGTAAGCCACCACGCTTCTGAAAACGAGCGGCGTCAGCGTACTCTGCGTAAAAACGGGCGTCGGGTTGTTGTGGCCGAGTTCCGTGGGATTGATGTACAATTCGATCGTATTGCCCATGGGCTGGAACTGGAATTTGATGGCAAAAAAAGTGCTTTCGCCAATCACCACGGGTTCGGTCGTCGGGTAATAAGCGTTGCCGATGCGCAAAGTCCAGCGCCGTTGTCCCCCCACGTCGGAATGCCCCTCAAAATAGCCAAACTCAACTTTTTCGTTGGTGCAGTCATTGCACCAGGGCAAGTCGCTGCCGTGTAACCCGGTGTAGACGGATTGGTTGTTGTTCTGGTCTTTGCGAAGCAGAGCGCTCATCCAGAGGGTGCCGCCCGTTTGCGTACCGATGCCTTCGCTGAATTCAGCTACATAGGCATCGAAAGGGCCTCCATTGTCGGTATCGAGCCGCCGGCCTGCCGTGAGGTATTCCCTGCCACCGGTTGCGTAGCGGCCAAGCGTCTGCAAATTGCCGAATGCCAGCGACCCCGCCCCGGGATTGATCTGGTAGCCGGGAAGCACAACATTATCATTCTGCACGAGCCAGGGTTCGGCCCAGCCCGTTCCGCCGTTGCGATCGTCGAGTGGCGCATTTTCAGCATAGTCGAAACCGTCGTAGGCAAGGTAGAGACAGGGCTGGGCGACGGAAAAAAACGGGAGTAGCAGGAGGAAGAGGGTACGCATGTGTTTTGGTTTTGAATCAAAAATAGGGGGATTTTATGAAATAAAAGGCAAGTTGGCAAATGACAAGAGGCAAGTTTGTAAACTTGCCCTTTGCAAACTTGCCTCCTAAGTTTATGTCGGCACTATGTGTAACCTTAACACAACCAGGTAATTTAAATTGGATTTTTAAAAAAATACTATTTTCGCTTTGTCAAAAAACAAATACAATGAAATACAAAATCCTTTTCCTGCTCTTCGCCGGCGCCTGTTTTGCTTCCTGTAAAAAAGCCCCGGCGCCTGCCGACGCTTTGGACTATTTCATTTTCGGATCCGGGTATTGCCATTGCATCAGCGATTGCGGCACCTTTTATCAATACACGTCTTCGAACCTCGTGAAAGGGGATGGGCAATCGTGCCAATCGGCGGATTACACCTTCAAAGGCGCATCGCTCAACGCAGATGCGATTGCCCGCGCGGAGGCACTGCTGAAGGCGTTGCCGGATGCGCTTTATGCTTCTGAAGAAACCACATTCGGTTGTCCCGATTGCGCCGACCAGGGGGGCTACTATATCGAAATAAAAAAAGGAGGCGTGGTGAAGTCCTGGAAAATTGACACGAACGAAGGCGCTCTGCCTGAATTTTTAAAGCCGCTCCACGAAAAAATCAAGGAAACGCTGGAGGCATTGAAGAAATAAAACGCTGGATATATTCCATAATTTGTGTGGTAGCCCCCTGGTTGTTCAGGAGGTATCTTTTCGCCGTTTCGGAGGCCTTTTTATAAAAATCGGACACTTGTAATTGGCTAAAAGCGTCAATCAGTGCTGCCTGATTTTGTATATAAAAACCACCGCTGTTTTCAACGAGGTATCGCGCCTCTTCAAACTTTTCGTACTTCGGACCAAAAATCACCGGCAACGCGAATGCAATGGGTTCCAACGTATTGTGGATGCCCGTGCCGAATCCGCCGCCGATATACGCTAAAGCACCGTATTGATAAAGCGAAGACAGCATCCCAACATTGTCAAGCACTAAGAAACGCGCCGTTGCAACGCTTTCCGGAGTCGCCCGGGAATACGGGATGGCTGCAACGCCCAATGCACTCAAAATCGGTTGCACGTGCGCTGTGTCGGTCTGGTGTGGCGCGATGACCGCTTTCCAGTCACCCGGCAAAGTTTCCAGCAAAAAAGGGAGCAACAAGGCTTCGTCTTCAGGCCAGGTGCTTCCGGCAATCAGGAGCTTGGCAGTTCCCTGAAAGGCTTCTACGATGGGGTAGGAGGGGGCGCTTTCCGCCAATTGCAGGACGCGATCTACGCGGGTATCTCCGGCAGTGGTAACGGCTTTCAAACCCAGTTGGCTTAATAAGACAGCGGAACCTTCGTTTTGTGTAAAAATATGACTGAAAGCGCCGAGGGTTTTGCGAAACAAGCCGCCATACCATTTAAAAAAAACCTGTTCCTTCCGGAAAAGCGCCGAAATGAGCAGGGTAGGAACCTGCTTTTTTTGCAATGCCTGCAAATGGTGAACCCAGAATTCGTATTTCACAAAAACAGCCAGATCGGGTTGCACCAGCGCCAAAAAACGAGCGGCATTCCGGCGGGTATCGGCGGGCAGGTAGCCAACGAAATCGGCCTGCGGATAGTTTTTACGGATTTCATAACCCGAAGGCGAAAAAAAAGTCAGCACGATGCGCACCTGCGGGTATTGGCGTTTCAGTGATTCAATCAGCGGGCGCCCCTGCTCGAATTCGCCAAGGGAAGCGCAATGCACCCAAACGGTGAACTGGTGTTCGCCGGTTTTCCAGGAAGCGGTTGCTTCAGACAATTGCTCAAAAAGATCGCGCCTGCCGTTCACCCAAAGCTTTGCTTTAAGATTAAACAACGCAGCAATGCGGATGAGCATGGTGTACCCAAAAATGGCGAAGTCGTAGAGTAAGGTCAAATTTGGAATTTTTTCGGGAGAGAGTTTTTTTACCACATAGATCACAATAGTTGTTTTCACATAGATCACATAGGCTTATAAGGCGCCCCATGCTATTTATGTAACTGATTACTATGCATCTATGCGATGAAAATTTACAATCCCATAAGTATTTAGTTCTTGTCCATTTAGTCGGTGTCTGTTCTTTAGAGTTCGAGAGCAAGGCATGTGGAAGCCCAAAAACGGGAGTCCCGCCCGCCGGACGGGATGACCGATTTTGGGCTTCCGCATAACGCAGCTATCGGACTATAAAGACAGACACTATTTAGTAGTAATAAATCTTATCTGGATTTGAATTCATATAGAACGGCAGCGTCCAGCCGACCCGGATACCAAAAAGCAGGTCGAGGCGCTGCGCGGTGTCGGTGCTTCGGGTATCAAAATTGAAATCGCGGCGGTTTTGGGTGAAGCCTTGCGAGCACTCGATGCCGGCAAAAAAATTGGCGCGCCGGTCAGCTCCCAGGTATTGATAACCAATAAATTGCGTAAATAACAGGCCATTGCTCAGCCGGTCGTAGCCTTTTTTGTATTCCGTTGACAACTGCGGCACACTGCGGGAGGGGTCGTCCTGGATACGGATTTTGTGTTGCAGGAAGCCACCGCCCACGGTAACGCGAATGCCCGAGCGCCTATTGACCTCGGAAATCGAAAAGAGTTTTCCTACCAGCAGCGTACCGTGAAATCCCCGTTCCCGAAGCTGAATATCGGCGTAGGCGCGGTCGGTTCCGATGATGAAGCCTTCGGGGGTGCGCAATCCGGCCAATACGTCGGTTTTGACATTCGAGCCAAAAAGGAAGCCGCCGTCAATCCCAATGATCCAGTTGCCTTTTGCCGTCATCCATTCCAAGCCGATTCCGGCATCAAAATTGCTTCCAAAGCGGTCGCTCAGGTCGCCCCCCGGCATTTGAAATGCGTAGGAAATATTCAGCAACAGTGCGTTATCCATATTGGCCGGCGTTTGCGAAGCCCTTGGCGCGGGGCGTTGAGGCGTTCTTTGCGCAAAGGCCGGGCCTGCTGTTAACAATACCGGCAAAACGAACACAAATAAGCGTTTAACAATCGTTTTCATGCTTTATCGTTTATGAAAAGTAAGTACGAGGGCGCAAGATCGGTATATTTTCATTTTCCGATTATCTTTGTCCCGCTGCATTTTTAGCATTCATATCAGAATCCACCTCCTGTGAAAAGAATTCTCATTACCGGGGCTGCGGGCTTCCTCGGATCTCATCTCTGCGACCGGTTTATTCGGGAAGGTTTCCACGTCATTGGCATGGACAACCTGCTGACCGGCAATATTGCGAATATTGAGCACCTTTTTCCGCTCAAGGAGTTCGAATATTACCACCACGATATAACGAAATTCGTCCACGTCCCGGGCGAGTTGCATTATATCCTGCATTTTGCGTCACCGGCCAGCCCGATTGACTACCTCCAGATGCCGATCCAGACTTTGAAAGTCGGCGCTTTGGGCACCCACAACCTGCTCGGCCTCGCTTTGGCCAAGCAAGCGCGTATCCTCGTGGCTTCTACGTCGGAAGTGTATGGCGATCCGCTCATTCACCCGCAACCTGAGGAATACTGGGGCAATGTGAACCCGGTTGGCCCGCGCGGGGTTTACGACGAAGCCAAGCGCTTTTTGGAAGCCATCACGATGGCGTACCACAATTTTCACAACCTCGACACGCGCATCGTTCGCATTTTCAACACCTACGGCCCCCGAATGCGCATGAATGACGGACGCGCCCTGCCGGCTTTTTTTTCACAGGCCATGCGTGGCGAAGGGTTAACCATCTTTGGCGATGGCTCGCAAACCCGCTCTTTCTGCTACGTAGACGACCTTGTAGAAGGCATCTACCGCTTGCTGATGAGCGATTACCACTTGCCGGTGAATATTGGCAATCCGGACGAAATCACCATTAAAGGAGTGGCAGAGGAAGTGGTGCGGTTGGTTGGGAACCCAGGGGCTTATATAGATTACCGTCCGTTGCCCAGCGATGATCCGAAAATCCGGCAGCCGGACATCACTAAAGCTCAAAAATTATTGGGCTGGACGCCAAAAATAGACCGGGAAGAAGGTTTGCGGATGACCTACGAATATTTTCAAAAAGTTATCGTTGTTTAATAGTGTCTGTCTTTATAGTCCGATAGCTGCGTTATGTTTGGCTCCAAAATCGGTCATTTACGCGAGTAAACTCCCGTTTTTGGAGCCAAACATGCCTTGCTCTCGAACTCTAAAGAACAGACACTCGACTAAATTGACAGATATTAAACATGAGCAATTACAAAAACATCCTGATCACCGGGGGCGCCGGCTTCATCGGCTCCCATCTGGTGCAACGTTTGGTGGAACGCTATCCGGAATCGCGCATCGTCAATCTGGATAAGCTGACCTACGCCGGCAACCTTGAAAACCTTCAAGGGGTAGAATCGGCGCCCAATTACACGTTTGTTAAAGGCGACATCAACGACCCGGACACACTCGACGACCTCTTTGAAACGTATAACATTGACAGCGTCATCCACTTAGCCGCTGAGTCGCATGTGGATCGCTCCATCGAGAACCCGATGAGTTTTATTGAAACCAATATCGTCGGCACGGTTCAGTTGCTCAATGCAGCACGACGCCATTGGAAAGATTTTTCCGGCAAACGGTTCTATCAGGTTTCTACCGATGAGGTATACGGGTCGCTTGGCGAAACCGGTTATTTCACAGAAGAAACGGCCTACGACCCCCGCTCGCCGTATTCTGCGTCCAAAGCGGCGGCGGATCACTTAGTGCGTGCGTATTTTCATACCTATGGGTTGCCGGTGGTGTTGTCGAATTGTTCCAACAACTACGGGCCTTATCAATTTCCGGAGAAGCTCATTCCGCTGATGATCAACAACATCCGCATCGGAAAAACACTTCCGGTTTATGGCGACGGGCTTTACACCCGCGACTGGCTTTGGGTAGGCGATCATGCAGGCGCCATTGACACCATTTTCCACAAAGGGAAAACCGGCGAGACTTATAATATCGGCGGCAACAACGAATGGAAAAACATTGACCTCGTGCACGCGCTCTGCGATATTGTGGATGAACTGCTGAGTCGTGAGGTGGGTACCTCCCGCGGATTGATCACTTTTGTCAAAGACCGCCCGGGGCACGACCGCCGCTATGCCATTGATGCTTCTAAAATCAAAGACGAGCTGGGTTGGGAGCCTTCTATGGATGCGCTCGAGGGCCTGCGCGCTACGGCCGCGTGGTACCTGAACAATGATGCGTGGTTGGAAAGCGTTACCAGTGGTGCGTACCGACATTATTATGAACAACAATATGCTAATCTGTAAGCAAATGATGCGAGGCTTTTTTCAAAACAAACTCCTTATGGCAATTCTGATGGCGCTTCCGGTTTTAGCCGGGGCGCAGGACGAAGGGCTTCGCTACGAGAATTATGTGTACAAATCCAATATCCGGACCGTGCGGTTTCATGCGCCGGAACTCTTTCTGGCTCAGCCTATTGTGGAGCTTGGGCGGGCATCCCAATTGGTGTTGTCGTTTGATGACTTAGACGCGGATGTGAAAGATTATACGTACAGCATCATCCACTGCGACATGAATTGGCACCCCTCCGATCTTTCAGAGATGGAGTACAATGACGGGTATGCAGAAGACCGCATTGATCGCTTTAGTTTTTCCTTTAAAACCCTCCAGAACTTCACGCACTACGAACTATTCCTGCCCCATGAAAACATGAACTGGACTAAATCGGGCAACTACCTGCTCAAGGTGTATGAAGATGAAGACGAAAAAACCTTAGTCATTACCCGCCGCTTTATGGTGGTGGATCCCAAAGTCAGAATCACGGCGCAGGTGTCCCGCCCGGCTTTGGTGAGCAAAATTCAAACCCACCAGGAAATTGATTTCAGCGCTGATTTTGAGCGCTTTCCCATCAAAAGTCCACAGCAGGAAATTCGGGCCGTGGTGCTGCAAAATGGCCGCTGGGACAATGCGGTGAGCGGCGTGGCGCCGTTGTTTGTGCGCCTCAATACCATGATGTTCGATTATCAGGACAAAATTGTTTTTCCTGCGGGTAAAGAATTTCGGTTTTTGGACTTCAGGAGCCTGCGGTACCGGAATGAACAAATTGTCTCCATTGATCAATTCCCCGATCGCTTTGAGGTGCTTCTGGGCAAAGACATCAAACTTTCCGGCAAAGTCTACCTCAATAGCCGCGACATCAACGGCAATTATGTGGTTGAAACGCTGGATCAGGACAACCCGGATTTAGCCAGCGAATACGCTCAGGTGTTGTTTAGCCTTTACAGCCCGGAGCCGTATTACGAAGAAGATGTCTACTTAGTAGGCGCTTTCAATGGCTGGCAACTGATGCCCGAATACAAAATGGTGTACAATCCGGCTGTCAACGGTTATGTGGTGAAAACGCCCCTGAAACAAGGCTACTACAACTACGCCTACGCTGTGGCGCCACGGAAATTGCCGCAAACGTCGGCTCCGCTGAATCTCAGCGAAATCGAAGGCGATTGGTATGAAGCGGAGAATGAATATACCATTCTGTTGTATTACCGGCCTTTTGGCGGAAGGTATGATGAGTTGGTGGGGTCGTTGTCGTTTAGTTCGACGCGGTAGGAGGCATTTGTCTGCCGCCCTCCTGAGCGGGTTTCCCAAGCTGGCAAACCTGCAGGCAACTTGCCCGGCTTGTGGTAAAAACACCATTCGATCATTGGTTTTGCCTGATTTGAGGATAAAGTTCGGGCAATAGCGTAACGATTGCCCTTAAAGTTCTGGCAATAATATGTCAAATAAAAAAGGAGCTATTCAGAGCAGGGCATAACAAATAGTTTTAAAAGCGAAAAAAATCGGTTAACTTTGCCGGAAAATATGTTGTGAAATTCGTAGATGTAAAAAACGATGTTGCTTTCCGCAAGATATTTGGCAATGAGAACAAAAAAGTCATTTTGATTTCGTTTCTTAATGCCGTTCTGAACTTGGAAGGTCAAAGCCGAGTAAAGGAAGTAACTTTGCTCAATCCTTTCCAACTTCCTCGCATTGCGGGCGAGAAGTCCTCTATCATTGATGTCAGGGCGACTGATGAAAAAGGTTTAACGTTTATCGTTGAGATGCAGGTTGCAGAACCGGCTGGGTTCGATAAAAGGGTGCTATACTATACAAGTAAAGATTATGCCGGACAAATCAACAGTGGAGAAGATTATCCGCTATTGCGCCCTGTATTCTTCATAGGAATACTGGATTTCAATTACTTTTCAGGGAAGAATTACTTGTCGTCTCATCTGATTGTAGATGAAGAAACAGGAGAGTGCGTATTTAAAGACTTAAAATTTAGGTTTATTGAGTTGAAAAAATTCAATAAAAAAAGTCATGAACTTAAAAATATCATTGATGAATGGGCTTTCTTTATAAAAAACGCCGATGAGTTGGACGTCATGCCTTCTGATGTAGATGACGAAGGACTGAAAGAAGCATACGAGGAAGCCGCACAGCACAATTGGTCTAAGGAAGCGTATGATGCTTATATTTATTCTGGTATTAGGGAGCAAGATGAAAGAGGCCGGGTTGAAAAGGCAGAAGAGAACAAAAGAAATGAAATGATTTTGGGAATGAATGAAAAAGGCATATCTATCAGCGTGATTGCAGAAATTGCAAAACTTGATGAAGCAACAGTGCTACAAATAATCCAAGCCCAAGAAAAAAAGTAGAACCGAGAACGTTGAGCGGTTTAGTTCGACGCGATAATTCAATCTACGATTCCCACAAAATTATGCGGCGTAATCTTACTTAATTCATCTCTTACAGCAACACTCACCTTCAACTGCCCAATAAACCCCTTAATATCCTCCTTCGTAATTGCCGTCTTCCCCCGTGTCAATTCCTTTAGCGCCTCATAAGGCTGCGGATACCCTTCCCGTCGAAGAATGGTTTGAATAGCTTCAGCCACAACGGCCCAGTTGGCGTCGAGGTCGGTCTGCAAGCGCGGTTCATTCAAAATCAATTTTCCCAATCCTTTGGCGATGGCCTGAAATGCAATCATCGTGTGCGCGAATGGCACGCCGATATTGCGCAGCACCGTGCTGTCGGTAAGGTCGCGTTGCAGGCGCGAAACGGGGAGTTTATCGGCTAAATGCCCAAAAATGGCGTTGGCTAAGCCGAGGTTGCCTTCCGCATTTTCAAAATCAATAGGGTTCACCTTGTGCGGCATGGCCGACGAACCCACTTCGCCCGCCACGGTTTTTTGCTTGAAATATTCCATCGAAATATAGGTCCACACATCCCGGCAAAGGTCAATGAGGATCGTGTTGATGCGCATCATGCCGTGGAACAACGCGGCCAAGTGGTCGTAATGCTCGATTTGAGTAGTGGGGTGGGAGCGGATCAGTCCCAGGTCTTTTTCTACAAAATGGTCGGCAAATGCCCGCCAGTCCACTTCGGGATAAGCGACGTGGTGCGCATTAAAATTGCCGGTAGCGCCGCCGAATTTGGCTTTATAAGCCACGCCGTGCAGCAGGGTTGTTTGAGCGTGCAGCCGTTCGGTGAACACGCGAAACTCTTTGCCCACAGTGGTCGGAGAAGCCGGTTGGCCGTGGGTGTGGGCCAGCATCGGGATACCGCGCCAGGATTCGGCAAGGGCTTCCAGCGTTTGCGTCAATTGCGTGAGCGCGGGGTAGTACACTTGCTCCATGGCGTGTTTCAGCAGGAGCGGGGTGGCGGTGTTGTTGATGTCCTGCGAGGTGAGCCCGAAATGCACAAATTCCTTGTAGCGTTCCAGTCCAAGCCCGTCCATTTTCGATTTCAGGTAGTATTCCACGGCTTTCACATCGTGGTTGGTTTCGCGTTCGATGTGTTTGACTTTTTCCGCTTCTACCACGTCGAACCCTTCGGCTAAGCGCAGCAGGGCCTTCAGTTTTTCATCCCGAACTTCCTGCAATTGGGGCAAGGGCAAGCGGCACAACGCATTAAAATAATGCACTTCCACCAGAATACGGTAGCGGATGAGGGCGTATTCCGAAAAATAAGCAGATAAAGAAGCTGTTTGGCGGCTGTAGCGACCGTCAACCGGTGAAATTGCTGTGAGCATGTAGGCAGTTATTAGTTTTGGTGCGTAAAGATAAGCGGTTGGATTAGTCTTTACCACAACTTGTCCCGCATAAAGCGGGATAGTTCACAATAGTTGTTTTCACATAGGAGCCATCTACGATTTTTGGGACAAGTTGTGACTTGTGTGACGATTCTACGAATCTATTTCGCTTCTGTTATACGGGGCAAGTTGTGGTAAAAAAACAAGCATTGGTTTAAAATCAAAACAAATTCCATAGCTTTGCGCATGGAAACAAAAAATTCAGACCGCAATAAGTTTCTGGGCGAAGCGCTCACCTTCGATGACGTGCTTTTGACGCCCGGCTACTCCGAAGTCCTTCCACGCGAAGTTGACATTTCTTCTCAATTTACACGCAACCTTCGACTAAACGTACCGATTGTTTCGGCGGCGATGGATACCGTGACCGAAAGCAAATTGGCCATTGCCATTGCCCGGCAGGGCGGCATCGGGATCATCCACAAAAATATGACCATTGAGGAGCAGGCCGCCCAAGTGCGCTCAGTGAAACGCTCCGAAAGCGGCATGATCGTGGATCCGGTGACGCTCATGGAAGATGCTTTGGTCAGCGATGCGCTGGCTTTGATGCAGCAGTTTAAAATTGGCGGCATTCCCATCGTCAACCAGCAAAAACGGCTCATCGGCATCCTCACCAACCGCGATCTTAGGTTTGAACGAAACGTGAATCGCCCCATCCGGGAGTTGATGACCACGGAAAATTTGGTCACTGCGCCTTTGGGCACCACGCTGGAACAAGCGCGCGATATTTTGCAAAGCCGCAAAATTGAAAAGCTCCCTGTTGTTGACGACAACTACATGCTGGTCGGGTTGATCACGTATAAAGACATCATGAAGTTGCACGATTACCCGCGTTCCTGCAAAGATTTGCTGGGGCGATTGGTGGTTGGCGCGGCTGTTGGCGTGACGAACGACGTGATGGAACGGATTGAAGCGCTCGTCAAAGTGAGCGTCGACGTGGTCGCAGTGGATACCGCGCACGGCCACTCCAAAGGGGTGCTCGACGCCGTGAAGCGCATCAAAAAAGCATTTCCTGAGCTGCAAATCATCGGAGGCAATGTGGCGACCGGCGAAGGCGCCAAAGCGCTGGTAGACGCGGGCGCCGACGGCGTAAAAGTGGGCGTCGGTCCCGGCAGTATCTGTACTACGCGGGTAGTTGCGGGCGTTGGCGTGCCGCAGTTATCAGCCATTTACAACGCTGCTGCGGCCATCAAAGGCTCCGGCGTTCCGATCATCGGCGACGGTGGAATCCGCTACACCGGCGACATTGTGAAAGCCTTAGCGGCCGGCGCCAGCACGATCATGGGCGGCAGCCTTTTTGCAGGCGTAGAAGAAGCGCCGGGCGAAACCATCATTTTCGAAGGCCGCAAATTCAAAATCTACCGCGGTATGGGTTCGCTGGGCGCGATGAAGGAAGGTTCCAAAGATCGCTACTTCCAGGATGTGGAAGACGATATCCGGAAGCTTGTACCGGAAGGCATCGAAGGCCGCGTGCCATACAAAGGCACGGTGGAAGAAGTGATGGTGCAATACATCGGCGGCTTGCGGGCGGGCATGGGCTATTGCGGTGCGCCAACGGTGGACGCACTGTATGAAGTGGCCAATTTTGTAAAAATTACCGCGTCCGGCATCCGCGAAAGCCATCCGCACAATGTAATTATTACGAAGGAAGCGCCGAATTATAGTAGCAGATAAATACAGTTGACAGTTGGCAGGATTTCAGTTGGCAGTTTTGTTCCGGAATTCGATTAGTTAGTTGTTAAACGATTGGCTTTATCGGAAGTACAAGCTCCTCTGCCAACTGCCCACTGAAAAACTGCCACCCTCGTTTTGATTACCCAACAAGATCAGAAGTACAAGCTCCCCTGCCAACTGCCCACTGAAAAGCTGCCAACTATTAATTCTGTAAACATGAATCACCCACTCCTCCCCTCAGATTTTTACCAATCCGAAGACGTTGTCCAAATCGGCAAAGACCTGCTGGGCAAATATTTGGTCACCAATATTGACGGGCAGTTGACGGCCGGTAAAATTGTGGAAACCGAAGCTTACCGGGGGCCGGATGACAAAGCCTGCCATGCCTGGAACAATCGGCTCACCGATCGAACCCGCGTGATGTACGAGGCGGGTGGCGTGGCTTATGTGTACCTATGCTACGGCATTCACCACTTGTTCAATGTCGTCACCGGGCCGCAGGGCATGGCTCATGCGGTGCTCATTCGGGCAATTGAACCGGTTCACAATATAGAAATGATGCAATTGCGCCGGAACATGACCGCGCTCAAACGACAACTTACGGCCGGTCCGGGGGCCATGAGCCAGGCGCTCGGCATCCGGACTTCTTTCAACGGCGTGAACCTGATGGATCCGGCTTCACCCATTTGGATTGAAGATCGCGGCGAGCGTATTGCGGAAAGCGAAATCCTGTCAGGCCCCAGGGTAGGGGTGGAGTCGGCTGGCGAATGTGCGCTGTGGCCGTGGCGGTTTGTGGTGAAGGGGTCGGGGTGGGTGAGTGCGTTTCGGAAGTGACATCAGGCTTTCAAATCTCCTGTGAAATGGTTAACTTTGTTCAGAATACAACTGAACTCAATCAAAATGATTGGAACATGGAAATAAACAAGCACATAATTGACCAACGAATAACAAAAATTGTCTCTGATAATCCAGATTGGTTTGCTAATTTAGGAGATGACAGGCGAAAGAAGTCAAAAGCGTATGTGATTTTAACGGTGGCAACCTATTTAGGCATTGAATTGGAAGATGCCAATAGTTTAATTACAGAAGGAAGCCAGGATGCAGGTGTAGATGCAATATATATCGGAGATCTAAATGACTATGAATTTCCGGTAACTATTTTTCAAGGCAAATATGTTTTCGATCTAAACAAGGAATCAAATTTTCCGGCAAATGGTATTCAAAGAGTCGTAGGAGCAGTAGCATCAATATTCGATCCATATAAGCCAGTATTGCTTAATGATGATTTAAAGCCAAAAGTTCAGGAAATAAGGTCATTAATTTCCGATGGATATATTCCAACTGTCCGCTGTGTTTGTGCAAATAATGGTTTGACCTGGACGCAGGAAGGTGAAAATCATATTAAAAATGCAGGGTTTCCTGCAAATCAAGTACAATTTGACCATTTTAATCATGATGACATTGTACAATTAATTCAAAATAAAAAGGGGGTTAAAACGACGCTACATTTTTCAGGAAAGAGCATTGTGGATGATTTTAATTACAAAAGGGTGTTGTTAGGCAAAGTTAATGTTGTAGAATTTGCTCAGCTTTTTGAAAATCATGGCGATGCGCTTTTAGAAAAGAATATCCGCAGATATTTAGGATTAACTAAGAACAGGGTTAACGAATCAATTCAGGATACGCTCATTGGGGATAAAAAAGATAATTTTTATTTTTATAATAATGGCGTGACAATAGTCTGTAGTAAATTCTCTTACAATGCCTTGCAAGGTGGCGATTGGAATGTAACTATTGAAGATTTACAAATAATTAATGGCGGCCAGTCCTGTAAAACTATCCAACAAACCATACATAACCATCCGTCACTTGATTATTCTCAAGTTTTTGTTTTGGTCCGGCTTTATGAGCTATCTGGTAAAGATATTGATGATTTAATAACAGATATTACCATTGCGACAAATAGCCAGAACCCTGTTGATTTAAGAGATTTGAGGGCGAATGATGAACGCCAGCGAAAACTTGAGCTGGACATTAAAGAACTTGGGTACACTTATAAAAGAAAAAAAGACGCTGCTCTGAATGGCGATATTATTCCTTCCTCTGTTGTAGCAGAAGCTGTTTTTACAATATGGAAACGCAAGCCACACCTTGCAAAATTTAAGCGAACAGAATTATTTGGAAAATATTACGATGATGTATTTGTAAACTTAAATTCTGCTCAGGCGATTATTGCGGTTCTTATTTATCGTTATTGTGACAACCAAAGAAGGAAGTTTGAGTTATATGTAAAGCACCCTCATTTGCCATTTAGTAATTATTTTATTTCTATGGTAATTGGCGAATTAACCTTGTTGGATTGCAATATTAAACTGAATGAATTGACTCATGCTAACTTTGTCAAAGTTAAGGACTACTTTGAGCACAATAAAGAAACTCTTTTTGAAAGAGCCAATGTGATTGTTGAAAAGGCATTGGAATTCTTATATCCCGATGGCTTAGTTAATATTGAACCTCGTCGGTTAAGTGCTTTTTTTAGAAGAGGGGAGCTATTGGATTATATTGATAGTCATCCACATCCATAACATGCAAAGGTCGTACTGCTCATGAACGCAACCAAACTATTCCACTACGTCAGTTACCTCCAATATCCCCTGATGCTGATCGGCCTGTACTATTGTTATAAACCATTGCTTTTTGGCAAAGAATCCCTGTTTGTAGATTACAATAAGGCGCTGACGTTTATTGGATTAGCCATTAGTTTCGCGACCTTGCAGGATACGACAAAAACGCAGAATAAAATCTCCAAACGGGTCTGGGAAAATCCAAAATACGCCAGGATTTTCCTCATTTACATCTGCCTGCTCATTCTGTTCATTGTCGGATTTGGGATGTACGGTCTTTTTGTTTCCAAAAATCCCAATATTCAGGAGCTTTCTTTTGGAACCATTATTTTTGGCATTGGTTTGATTGGCCTGCTGAAAAGTGCGGTTGAAATGGCAGAAAATCATCAGAAGAAGCCGGAAGTACATGAAATGCAGGACAAGCACTAATGATGAGCTTTGGTGGAAGAAAGCTTTCAAATTTCCTGCGAAAGGGTTAACTTTGCCTACATCAGGAAGTAGGAAACAATATAGCATAATTACTTTTATTGTATGAAGCAAAGACTTTATATTGATACGTCAAGGGATTAGAAATTCGTTCACCGAGAGATTTTATGTTTTATGAAAACAACAACTGAAAAAACGTTTGACGCTATAAAATTCATGCGTGAACAACGGGAAGAATTGAGCGAAATGCTGTCTAAAATGACAAAAGAGGAAATCGTTGAGTATTTCAGAAGAAAAGCGCTGGAAAGCTCAGTAAAGCCTGTGTCATAATCGCGTAAAGAATATTGTCGTAGGCGCCGGGGGGTATTTGATATTGTGCGTTATGCTGTGAAACACTGCAACCATTAAACCGACTGACGAAAAACGACACGAACAGACAGTTAAAAAGTGATTTTTACAGTAAAAAGAAATTTGACTTATGAGCAATATTAAACTCTTTGAAAGCACACAAATTAGGGCTGTTTGGAACGAAATTGACAATAGCTGGTATTTTGTCGTTGCCGATGTTGTCCAGGTGCTGACAGACACTCCAAACCCAACCGATTACATCAAAAAAATGAGAAAGCGCGACGAACAGCTTGCTCAAGGGTGGGGACAAATTGTCACCCCCCTTTTGGTGGAAACCACTGGCGGCAAACAAAAGCTTAATTGTGCTGATGCTCAAGGACTTTTAAGAATTATCCAATCAATACCATCGCCAAAAGCGGAACCCTTTAAATTATGGTTAGCCAAAGTCGGTTCTGAAAGACTTGATGAAATTGAGAATCCTGAATTAGCAACTCAAAGAACAAGAGAGCTATACAGACTAAAAGGATACCCTGATGATTGGATAGAAAAACGAATGCGTAGCATTGCTATTCGGGAGGAATTGACTGAAGAATGGAAGAACAGAGGAATAAAAGAACAATTGGAATATGCTATTCTAACTGCTGAAATATCTAAAGCAACCTTTGGTATAACGCCATCAGAATATAAACAATTGAAAGGTCTTAAAAGCCAAAATTTAAGAGACCACATGACTGACCTTGAACTGATCTTCTCAATGTTAGGGGAAGCTTCAACGAAAGAGATTGTTGTGAACACAAATCCAAAAGGATTTACACAAAACAAAAAAGCCGCTCAATCAGGCGGGAAAATTGCAGGGGACGCAAGGAAACAACTTGAATTAAAATCAGGAAAAAAAGTAGTAACCAGCGAAAACTATTTGCCTGAAGTTAAAAAGAAAGGGTTAAAACCCAAAAATAAAAAATAAAAACAGCAACATACAACCCTCTCCTCGTCTGACTAACAGACTGGCGATTGACAATTCCATCCTGCCTGCCGGAAATGCTGAAACCATAGCTGGTTTCCCACCAAAAAAAGAAAGGACGCCCTGCGAACAGGAACGTCCCCCTCAATTTGTTATTAGCGAGGTATGCCACGTGTTAAAGCGCAGCTATTTTTCGGCCAGGAACGGATAGCGATAATCCCTTGGCGGCACAAAGTTTTCTTTGATGGTGCGCGGCGACAACCAACGGTAGAGGTTGAGCACCGAGCCAGCTTTGTCATTGGTGCCGGAAGCGCGTGCACCCCCGAATGGCTGCTGACCCACGACCGCCCCGGTGGGCTTGTCGTTGAGGTAAAAATTGCCGGCAGCGTGGCGCAACTTTTCAGTTGCAACGGCCAATGCCTGGCGATCCTGTGCGAAAACAGCGCCGGTGAGCGCATACGGCGAAGTTTGATCCACCAGTTCCAGCGCGGCTTCGAAGTCGTTGTCTTCGTACACATAAATGGTCAGCACCGGGCCGAAAAGTTCGTCCACCATCGTGCGGTATTTCGGGTCTTTTGCCTGAATAACCGTCGGTTGGATGAAATAACCCTCCGATTTGTCGTAGCCGCCACCAATGAGAATCTCTGCATCGGCGTCTTTTTTGGCTTGCGCAATGTAGCCCGAAATCTTGTCAAAAGCCCGTTGGTCAATGACAGCGTTGACAAAGTTAGAAAAATCTTCCGGAGACCCCATAGTAAAAGATGCAATATCTTCTAATAAGTATTTTTTTACTTCATCCCAGATCGCCCCGGGGATGTAAGCGCGCGACGCTGCGGAGCACTTTTGCCCCTGAAATTCAAAGGCGCCCCGTGACAATGCAGTGGCTACGGCCTTCGCATCAGCGGATGGGTGCGCGATGACAAAATCTTTACCGCCCGTTTCGCCCACCACGCGCGGGTAAGACTTGTATTTGGCGATGTTTTTGCCAATGGTTTGCCACAAATGCTGGAAAACGCCGGTGCTGCCGGTGAAGTGCAGTCCCGCAAAATCCGGGTGACTGAAGATGATGTCGCCGGCCATCGGGCCATCTACATAGACTAAGTTGATGACACTGGCGGGCAGCCCCGCAGCTTCAAAAACCTCCATGATGACGGCAGCGGAGTAGATTTGCGTTTCCGCAGGTTTCCAAACCACGGTATTGCCCAGCAGGGCCGGCGCGCCCGGCAGGTTACCGGCGATGGACGTAAAATTGAACGGCGTCAGCGCAAAGACAAACCCCTCAAGCGGACGATATTCCATGCGGTTCCAGACATTCGGCGAACTGATGGGTTGCTGCTGGTAAATGTCCATCATAAACTGGACGTTGAAGCGGTAAAAATCGCACAATTCAGCCACCGCGTCAATTTCCGCCTGGTAAACGTTTTTCGATTGCCCCAACATGGTGGCCGCGTTCATTTTGGCGCGGTAAGGCCCGGCAAGCAGGTCGGCCGCTTTCAGAAAAATGGCCGCGCGGTCTTCCCAGCGCATGTTTTCCCAATCGCGTTTGGCGCTCAGAGCCGCCTCGATGGCCAAACGCACGTGCGAACCGTCGCCTTTGTGGTAGTGGCCGAGGGTATGTTTGATTTCGTGCGGCGGGTGGATGGGCATTTTGACACCCGACCGCACGTGTTTGCCGCCGATAAACATCGGGATATCAACGGTTTTGGATTTTAAATCAGCAAGCGCGGCTTTTAGTTCGGCCTTTTCCGGCGAACCGGCTTTGTAACTCAGTACCGGTTCGTTGACGACGACCGGCGGTTTGAAAAATGCATTCGACATGGCGAGCATAGATTTGGTTAGCGGCGGCAAAGGTAAGGAACGTCGCCCAAATCGTGAAGTTATTATTGCGGCGTTCCTGGGGAAAGATTGGGGGAGATATGGCGTGAATTTGGTATTTTTGGATGGGATGATGCGAACAAGATCGCACCACCTTTGGCAGCAGGCTTAATCCAATGTATATAGGCCAATGAAGCCGGAGTCGCAAAAAAAAGTTGGAATAAGATAAAAATTTCAGCAGATAATTTTAGGAATTTAAAATTTTGACCTATTTTTGTTTAACTAAATAACCACCAGATGAACCTAATGCCTCTTCTTTCTACTCACCTATCGGTTCAGCAGTTGCGTAAAGCCAACCAGCATGGTTGGCTTTACGCAATTGGGGGTTGCTCAATTACGGATGGCAAAGCGGATTTTGACGCAATGGGGATAATTGCGGTGAAGGGGTGTGACGACCAAATTAATGAGCGTTTGATGAAAAATACGGATGAAGTTGTTTTAGAAGATGTTGTACGCAAAATTAGAGCAGATTCAGGTTTAACTACTAGTACTGGTTGGTTAATAACAGGGGATACGGGGTATAAAACAGGACAAATTTTTATTAAACCAATGGTAAATAGCTTTCTCTAACAGTGGCGATTCGGCCACTGTGATTGTTAATTAAGACAATAATATTGTTGGATTACTTTGGGGATGAAAGCTAGCGGAGAAGCACTGGCTTGCCTCATAGCAGTAATGCCAAGTTTGAAAAGAAGGTTTGGGAACCTAATAAAACACAAAACATCTAATTTATTATGATCAATTCCTTTTCGCTGGAAGAAAATGCGCGTGAGAGCAAGCGATTGAATGCCTTGCTCAATGGCGGTATTAGGGATCAATTGATGAAATACCCAGGGGTAAAAAGCGTTTCTGTCGGTTTGAAAATTTCAAAGAATGAATTAATTTGGGAGCGCTGTTTCCATGTGTATGTGGACAAAAAGCTGGCTAAAGCGCAACTACAAGATCAGGATATCATTCCGGAAGAAATAGAAGGTATAAAAACGGATGTGCATCAAATTGAACAAATAGCCTCGGCGTCTCCGGTAGCACAAGGTGGAGTACAGATTTCTAATGGAATAGAATTACAAAATGCTGCTACCGGTCGTTTCATGGCTACTTTTGGTACCTTAGGTGCAATAGGAAAAGATAAAAGCCGTAGCTGCAATGTTGTAGGGCTAACCAATTGGCATGTTCTTTATATTGGACATAGACGTGTTCCCGTTCTTCGCGGCACGAGAATATTTCAGCCTAATGCAGAAACATCTCTCAATTCATTCGGAGACAACGTTCCTGATCCTCATACTAAAGATAACGATGTGGGAAAGGTCATTGACGGTGTCTATAATGCCACTGTTGATTGTGCGGTCTTTGAGGTAAATCGTTCTTGCAGCAACTGCTGCGGTGTCGAATATCACAACATTATCGCGGGATTAGAAACCATTTCACCCTTAGGCTTCAACGGGATAACCGGTACGGCTACCGCTCATGCAGGTGATACTGTCTTTTTTGTGGGGGCTGTTTCTAGTGCAAGCAAAGGATTTGTAGTGAGCGAGGGTGCGGCATTAACCTCTTCGTACTTAAAGGTCATGATTTGTGATGAGCGCATTGTACCTCAAACCCCTCTTCCCGGGCCAGATGACCTCCATACTATAATTTTGACAGGGCAGCTCAAGATTCGAACAGACGGACTACATCCCAGAAACGCAAACATTCAGGCAAACGGGGTTTCATATAGCAGATTCGTAGAACACGGCGATTCAGGTTCTTTACTGGTCAATGTTGAAAACAAAGCGGTAGGATTAATTTTTGGCACAGACGGGCTTGATCATTTACCTCAGAATCCGCCTGCAAACCCGCCCGGTGTTCCGCCACTCCCGCCCGGAAGCCCTGAAATTACCTTGTATGGCTATGCGAACCATTATTCCAATGTCATTGCAGCGCTACAAAATATCGGCATCCAGTTCGAAATCAACTATTCCCAGGCTCCAGCAGGAGGTAGTCGTGGGGAGGCGCTTCATCGTTCCGCCGCAGAACCGGATAGCGAAGCATTATTAATCTGGAAAAAAAGAGTGGAAAGCCATCCAAAATCCCGGGCAATTTCAGATGCCATCACCCGGTATAGGGATGAAGTCATGCAGCTGATCAATCACTGCCGTCCGGTAACCGTCAAATGGCACCGCAATAAAGGCCCTGCTTTTGCAGCAGCGGTGGCAGGCAATGTCAGGGAAGGGAAATTTGAATACCCAAACATCGTCAATGGTGTGACCGCCGTCCAACTCTTATCCCGAATGCGGGAAATTCTGATGGAAGTAGGCAGCGTCGGCTTGAGAGCGGATATTATAAAATACGGGGATGAAATCCTGACTATGATTGATGGGCGGACATCCTTTGATGATTTACTTCAAGCCTTTCAACCGGACTATACAGATTATAACACATCAGTTAAAAAGCACTAATTATGGAGCAGTCGGTTAAAGATAATAAATATATTCTTGCCAATCAAAAAGAGTTTCAGGAAACATATCTGAAGGCTTGCGAATATTTTGGCAAGTTTGATGGTGTAGATGGCGTAGCCTTTGGGCAAAAAAAAACCAACGATATCTATAAAGACGATATTTCAATTGTAATTTTCGTCAGAGAAAAGAAAAAAGAAGAAGCCCTCTCTCCCGATCAAATGATCCCAAAATCATTTGAAGGCTATCTTATTGATGTTTGTGTTACAGAAATGTGCCTTCCCAATATTTGCGAAAACGAAAATGAATATGAAATCATTCAAGGCGGCATTCAGATAGTCAATAAAGTTAGTTTTCCACAAGGGAAAGGAACACTAGGATGCATCGTTCGAAGAATACAAGATAGGAGCCGGGAAAATGTTCATTTACTTTCCTGCAAACACGTACTTTATGCCGGAGGTGCTGCTGCGGGCGATAGTATCTATCATCCCAATCCGTCTAAAACGACCCTTGGACCGATTGCGTCAGGGGCTTTCTATGGAAATACACCCTACACTCCGCCCGGCATCCCTCCTGGCAATTTTTTTATTGACTGCGCTACTGCAAGAATAGATATCGATTGTAAAACCCTTGGAACAACATGCACCAAAGATGATATTGCATATTCTGAATCCATTATTGATCTGGGACTAAATGGGGTAAACACTATCAGAGATGTAAGAAGTATTATCAACGATATATCCATATGTGGGCAATCGGTTTTTAAGGTTGGCCGTACTTCAGGAAAAACCAAGGGTATTGTCAGATGTGTTAATACACCAATAGGTTTTCTTAATGATTTTAACAATATACATTCGGGCTTTTCAATTGCATCAAATGCGATCCAAATTGAGTTCGACTCTACTTCTACTCCTACGGGATTAAACTGTATGAACCATCCCTTTTTTACTGAACCCGGCGATTCTGGTTCCCTTGTTTTAGATGATCAAAACAACGCTATTGGCATTGTCCACGGGTCTCCGGTGCCAGGTGGGTCCACAGGACTTTCCATAGTCTGTCATATCCTTCCCATACTTGAAAATTTAGGCGTTTGCATTCCGACTTCAGGTGGCACCAGCCGATGCAGTTGTGCTGCCGCCGACGGAACAGGCCTCGCTCCGCCGCCAGCCGCCGGGGCAGGTGCTGGGGGTGGGGCTATTGGTATCATAGGCGGAAGCCTTGCTTCAAAAAAAATAAATGACCCTGCTGGTTTTTTGCAGCCCGAACCATTGACCGAAGCGCAACAGGAAAGATTGACTGGCCTCCTGCAGGCATTTCGGTCAACTGCTCGTGGCAGAGCGTTGCATGAAGCATTCCGGCATATACGAAGAGAGATCGGATACCTGGTGCGAAATGTTCGCCCGGTTACGGTTGCCTGGCATAGGAACAAAGGGCCGGCTTTCTTTGCTTGCTTTTTAAACCACTTGCGTGGCGATGCCCCGGATTTTCCACATGAAATAAAGGAAGTACGGCTATCCACCTTGCTGGATAAAATGGAGATGGAGCTGACCCATTACGGTAGCAAGCCGCTTCAGGAGACGATCCAATACTATGGAAATGACCTGAAACGGATGCTACTAGACTGGAACGATGTGCATGAATTTCTGGATTACCTTGACAAAAACGAAATGCAATGAGCACCTCTTCAGGCACCATACAATCCTTTATCATCGAAGCTGAACGGTTGCTTAAGCCGCTCAAGGATGAGTTGGCGACTCAGCCCGGTGCCAAAATTTTCTTTGGAAGGATCGGCATTTTGCTCACGGATACTCAAGCCAGTACGGTGTCAGTATTCGCCGGCCCCACGGTAACAGCGGTGGATGATTTGACTACGCAGGTAAGTAATATTATTAGGAACCTGGATGAGGAATCGTATGGTGAACTTGCTGAAAATACCATTCATGCTATTGAAGATATTTCTACGATCATAAGCGGCACATCCGCCATTGGAAACCAGGTAAATAGCGTGCATTCATCCCTGCCAGCCGACGAAATTGCCAAACGCATTGTCAATTACCTTTTATTCAATTATATCGAGCAGGTGCGCGGTGTGAACGAAGGCCTTGAGTTATTGGGCTTACTCGACCGGGAAACCTTTAACATAGACTCAGTAGACCCGGCTAATCCGGAATACGAAATCGCCACTTTCCGTTTTGAGCGGATCGGCGACTGGTTCAGCGACCCTGCCGGCACAATTAACGCCATTTATGACTGGGGGAAAACAGATTTTGACGGAGCGAAACTCTTCAGTCGGATAGAGGGTATTCTCTCCCGGCTTGGCCTGCCTGTATTCTACGATGACGCTTCTTTGCCAAAACGACTCGATTTGGTCGTTATAGAGGCGGTTCCGAAAACCGATGTGACCCCGCATGGGCTTCTCATTCGGCTAAAAAACTCGATTATTGCAAATACCATCACCATACCGATGGGTGAGGTGATGCGTCTGGAATTAAATGTCGCGATTGTTACGCCTAAAAACACAGGCTTTTATTTTTTGCCAAATGGAAATGTTGGTTTTCAACATCCGGATTTCTCTACCGGGTTTGGTGGAGGGATTATTTTGAGGTTTATACTTAAAAAAGATACTCCGCCAGAGCCTTTCATCATTTTCGGAGAAGCAGGTGGCAGCCGCTTTGAGATGAACGAACTCATTCTCACCACAGGTACGGAAGTAACATGGACCGGAAGCGAGGTCACTGGTAATTTTCAGTTCGAAGCAGCCGTCAATGACCTTAAAGTGATTATTGATGCCAGCAAAGGCGATGGCTTTTTGAGCAAGATCATGCCTGGCACCCGTGTCGAGGCTGATTTCGATCTGGTCATGGGGGTTTCCACAGAGCAAGGCTTTTATATCAGGGGCAGCAGTTCAATTGAAATTCGGCTTCCGATGAATGTTGAAATTGGCCCTATTGGCATTGAAGGACTTACAATTGCGGCCAAACTAGAATCAGGAGAAATACCCATAAGCCTCGGGGCGGATATACGCGCTGAACTCGGCCCACTGGTAGCGGTCGTTCAGAATATGGGGGTTAGGGCAACCTTCTCCTTCCCCCCCAACAACTCCGGCAACCTCGGCCCCCTCAACCTCTCCCTCGGCTTCAAGCCCCCCAACGGCCTCGGGCTCTCCCTCGACGCAGGCGCCGTCAAAGGCGGCGGCTACCTGTACTTCGATTTCGACCGCGAGGAGTACGCCGGCGCGCTGGAGCTGGTCTTCAGCGAGTGGATTGCCTTAAAAGCCATTGGTGTGATCACGACCAAAATGCCGGATGGCTCCAAGGGCTTTTCCATGGTCATCATCATCACAGCTGAGTTTGGCAGCGGGCTGCAGTTGGGGTTGGGTTTTACGTTGTTGGGCGTTGGCGGCATTATAGGCATCAACCGCGTGGTGAATGTGGAGCCACTCAAAGACGGGGTGCGCACGGGGGCAATAGAAAGCGTGCTTTTTCCGCAGGATGTGGTGGCCAATGCGCCAAGGATTATCAGCGACCTGAAGGCTTTCTTTCCTGTCCGGGAAGGGCAGTTCCTCATAGGCCCAATGGCCAAAATTGGCTATGGCACGCCTACGCTGGCAAGTCTGTCGTTGGGGTTGATTATTGAGTTTCCGGATGTCAATATTACCATACTGGGGGTGCTGAAAATAGTACTGCCGGACGAAAATGCCGATGTGCTGCGCTTGCAGGTCAACTTCCTCGGCAGGATCGAGCCTGCCAATAGTCTTTTGTGGTTCTATGCGGAATTGTACGACTCCAGGGTGCTCTTTATCACCCTTGAAGGGGGTATGGGGTTGTTGGTCAATTGGGGCAATAATTCAAATTTTGTATTTAGCGTTGGCGGTTTCCACCCACAATTTACCCCTCCGCCACTTCCATTTCCTGCGCCGCCCCGACTGGCTGTCAATATTCTGAATGAAACTTATGCCAGGGTGCGCATTGAAGGCTATTTTGCGGTTACTTCCAATTCGGTGCAGTTTGGCGCCCGGGTAGAGGTCTTTTTTGGGGTGAGCGCTTTCAACATTGACGGGCATTTCGGTTTTGACGCCCTGTTCCAATTTGATCCATTCTACTTTAGTTTCTCTTTGTCCGTCAGCCTGTCGGTGAAGCTATTTGGCATGGGGGTATTCAGTATAGGATTCAGCGGTTTGCTGGAAGGCCCTACCCCCTGGCATATCAAGGGGCAGGGAAGTATCGGATTCCTGTTCTTCTCTGTCAGCGTACCTTTCGAGGAAACCTGGGGCGAACAGCCGGCAACGCCGCTGCCGCCTATTGAAATATTCCCGCTGATCGAGCGCGAGTTCAATGCGATTACCAACTGGCAGGCCGTAGTACCGACGGGAAGCAGGCTCTTTGTTTCTTTAAGAAAATTGGATGAACCTACGGAATCTGCACCGCAAACCAGCCAGGAAACGGACAAACGGCCTTTGGTGCTGCACCCCGTAGGCAGCCTGCGCATCAGCCAGCGCAAGATGCCGTTAGACTTCAAAATGGACAAATTGGGCAATCAAATGCCCGCCGATGTGAATGAAATCTCCATTGCGGCAGCTATTTCCGGTGCCGATGCTGTAAATCCGGGTGTCGCGAAAGAAAAATTTGCCAGAGGCGAATACCAAAATTTGGATCAGGCGAAAAAACTTTCCGAACCGGCCTTTGAATTGTATAATGGCGGTCTGGAACTAAAAGCTGATGGCGCTCAATTAAAAACCAGCATGGCCGTCAAGCGCATCATTCGCTATGAGACGATCATTATTGACTCGAACTTTAAGCGCCATGCCCATAAGTTTTTTGAGGCCATCGTAACAAGTTTCTCCCTATTGGCAGGCAGGTTATTCGGCCATTTTGTCAAAGGAAGCGTGATAACCAAATCTACGGTATCTGCTGCTTACCAGCAACGGATTCAGCCAAATGAGCAGGTGATCACCGTAGAATTGCCGAAATATTCGGTCGCACTTATGATGGATAATAGTCCTTTGGCAGGCACAGATGGTTTAACAACGGCCTCCTTCGCCAGCAAAGCCGAGGCTTTCAACTTTATGCAGAGCCAAATAACGGGTGACCCACGGAAGGCCGGAACTTTGCACATCATCCCCAATACTGAACTCAATCAATCAACTGCTGCATGAACGAAATAGCCACCTATACATTTTTGCCCTGGCTTCGACAGGGCTTAGCCAACCAAATCAATGGCCAGGAAGGCAGCAGGGCGACCATTCCGGTAGATGTAACCATCAAAGGAAAAAAGGTGGACGGTAGCGCCGATCAGATTGCTACTGTTAGTAAATCCATTGAAATTTATGGCCCCGGCGATATTATCGGCATTGATAAACGAGCCATCATCAAGGAAGAACCCCGCAACTGGATTACCAATTTTGAGCCTAATTATTTGCCTTATATTGAGTTTTATGATGAAGATTTTCCGTGGCGATATACACCGCTTCCGAATCCGGCCAACGATCACCGATTAAAGCCCTGGCTGGCATTGATCGTGCTGAAAGAGGACGAATTTGAGCATGGACAAAACATCAAGGACAAACCGCTGCCCTTCATTACGGTAAAGGATACCGGCAAACTGCCGGATCTGGAGCAATCCTGGGCTTGGGCGCACGTACAAGTGAATGAAAGCCTCCTTTCAGAAACAGAATTAATTGAAGGAGAGCCAACGCCCAAGGTCAGGTTTGACAACAATGCAAATACCCTCGCTGATGCATTGGACCAAGTCATCCGTCGCAACCCCGATTTGGCATATTCCCGGATTTTTTGTCCAAGAAGATTACAAGCCAATATCGCTTATCATGCTTTTTTGGTTCCGGCTTTTGAAACCGGAAGACTGGCAGGATTGGGACAAAACCCTGACAGTGCCAATTTTAACACGAGAGCCTGGGATACTGTGGCGGGAGAAAAGGAACTTCCTTTTTATCATAACTGGTACTTTCGCACAGGGAATGTCGGAGATTTTGAGTACTTAGTCAGGCTGCTCGAACCTAAACCCATTGATAGCCGTGTTGGGACACGGGATATGGATGTACAAAAGCCGGGCGCCAACCTTAAGGGATTAGAGGAGGCGGATTTACACGGCATTTTGAAATTGGGCGGCGCTTTGCGCATTCCGGCATCCAGCCAAAAAGACAAAGCAGAAGCAGAAAAATATGAGTATTGGGCGTTCCGGGGCGATAAAACGCCGGAAGAAATAGCCTTGATTGCGGATAAAAGTAATTCGATTGAACAACCCTTGAATATTGATAACCTGCATCCATTGCAAAGCAATATTGCAAGGTTTATCAACCTGTCCGATACTTATCAGGATAAGGATATAGACAAACCCATTGAAGCTATACATTCGGATTCCGGCATCGAACAAGCGGTTGGCGCTACTGATGAATCGGAATATGATATCACCAACAACCCCGATCCCCTCATCACGGCGCCCTTATATGGTCAGTGGCACGCATTGACCCAACGCCTTGCTGAAGAACGGGACGGCAGCAAAACAAATCCCAACTACAATTGGATACACGAATTAAATCTGGATCCCCGGTGGCGCGTATCCGCAGGGTTTGGCACCAGGGTGGTGCAGGAAAACCAGGAAAACTACATGAAGGCTGCCTGGGAACAACTCGGCGATGTACTGGAAGCCAACAAAAAAATCAGGGAGGCGCAATTCGCAAAAATAACCGCTAATATCTGGTACAAGAAACACGTTGCGCCACTCTTTGACAAAAGCCCTACCCTTTGGCTGCAAGTAAGCGCTCCTATACATACAAGGGTGCTTTCTCCAATAAATTTGAGCAATGGAACACAGCGATTATTAAGCGTTCACTATCAAAAACAAGAAAGTAAGCTGACCACGGCGGCCACTTCGGTGATGATGCGCAAAGTAATGCGCCCACGGGGCAAGTTTGTTAAAAAGCGGCTGCCATTTACAGATCAGATTACACCTGACAATTTGATAACGCGGATCAACGAAGGTGAAGTAAGCGCTGCACCACCCCGCCAAACGCCCAACGGCATTCAAAAACCTCAAGATTTGGTGAATGCCGCCCGCCCGGACAATGCCCCGCAGTTTTTGTTGGATTGGCTCAGGCGATTCCCCTGGTTGCGGTGGATTCCATTGGCGATTGCTGTTTTATTGCTGCTGTTTTTGCTGTTTTTTACCCCTGCATGGGCCATAGCGTCCGTTGTCGGTGTAGTTGCAGCGATGATGGTTTATCTATTCCTTTGGATGAGCGACTTGCTCAAACGGATGCGGGCTGCCGATCAAATTTTGGAAGAAAATCAAACCCCGGAATCCGTTGATAACCTGCCAAACAGCCCTGATTTCAGGATTACCGGGCCGGATGAAGCGTTCACGCCTACTTTTAGCAGCGGCGGAGACAGCGCGGAACTGCAACGGTTCAAGGATGCCCTAAAAGATGCCAACGAAATCCTGCAGGAAAGCAGAAGAATTGGCACAGTGGCGCCTCGCCCTGCCTTGAATATTGATCTGGTAAACATAGCTGTTTTTGAAAAAATCAACCCTTTGGTGACAATTCCAAACTGGGTTATGTCGGGTTTGTATTTACCTCCGTTCTTGGTGGCCCAGCAAAGGGAGACCTTCAAAGAGGCGGAAGCTTACCCTGTTTTCGACCTGCCCATGTACAAGCCAATGGCCGATTATTCTGCGGAGATGTTCTTACCCAATATCAATTTTATTGACCAAAACAGCATCTCCCTGTTAGAGACGAATCAAAAATTCATTGAGGCGTATATGGTGGGTTTGAACCATGAATTTGCCCGGGAATTGTTGTGGCGCGAATATCCAACCGATCAAAGGGGCAGCTATTTCCGCCAATTCTGGGAAACGAATGGACTTATGGATACCGAGTTGATTACCAGAGATACTTTAAAAGCGCGGTATAAAAAAGTATTTGAGGGCAAAGGCTTTTACATCCCCGAGTTAGTGGAGTATAAAGAAAAATTAGAAGACAGTACAATTGCCACCCTCGACGATATATTTTTAGCCGAGGCGCACAGACATATCTTAAAAGAAGAATTAAGAGACATTAAGCCTATCCATTACTGGAGCAAAAATGCCCGTTTAGGAGATCATGATTATCGCGAACTTCCCGGAGAAAATGAAGAAGAGGCTGTTTTGGTAATCCGGGGTGAACTTTTGAAAAAGTACCCAACGGCAGTAATTTACGCACACCGGGCAGTTTGGCAGGACAAAGATGGGAACCCCGTATTAGGCAGTAATCAAACGATTGACAATACGAAAGAACGCACGCTTCATCCGCTTAATGCATCAGAGGAAGTCGCTCCGCCCCGGCATTTGGTCAAAACACCTTTATACGAAGCCAAAGTAGACCCGGATATTTACTTCTTTGGTTTTGATCTGACCATACCTGAAGCAAACGGGGGCGATGGTAGCAATCCGACAGATAACCCCGGGTGGTTCTTTGTCATCAAGGAACGGCCGGGAGAACCAAGATTGGGTTTGGACATTGGGGATGTCGGAAATGTTGTGGATAATAAAATAGAGTTGTGGAATGATCTAAACTGGGGAGATATCAAACCGGCGGTTGCGGAGGGGGCTTACCTGCAAATCACAAACGATACTCCGGCGGTTTCTTCTGACCAATCTCTGGAAGCTGATGATCGTGAGAAAAACGAACAGCGAAGGGAAGACATGCAAGTCAGGTGGCATCGCGATATGAATGCAGCAGAATTGGCCTACATCCTGTATCAAGTGCCGGTATTGGTAGCCGTCCATGCATCAGAAATGCTTCCGGATTAATTTTAACTCCTCAATTGAAATGATATGCCAAATTTCAAAGATATACAGGCCGAGCTTATTCGTATCAAAAGAAGTAGAGCAGGAAAAGATCGCGATCTTTTTCTGGCAAAAGAAAAACTCAATAAGTTTAATCGGGAGAAAATCAATTTCAATCGGGGGCATGGTTCTGTCCACGCTGATTTAAATGAAACAGAAACAGCCCTAAATACCTCAATTGCTCATCAAAGAAGCATCCTTGCCGATTTATCAGGCACTGAATCAGCCTTGTTAGAGCAATTCAAATCTTATACAGATCCACGAACAAATCTTGACAATCTGCCTGACGACTTTCCGGCATTGCTGTTTCCTGTAAGGCTTGAAACCCGATTCAGAAGGTTGGATACCGGCGGAAGAACCCCGTACCAACTTTGGGTGCGCATTTTCCCGGACGAGTGTTCTATAGATACCTTTGAAGACATCCCTTCGGAAGCAGAGATAAAGCAGATACAGAAGTACTGGTCAATAGTTTGGGCAGCAGGTCAATCGAATGATCCGGAACTGCAATCCTATATTGCTAATCAAAAAAAAGGGGCTTGGAAATTGTTGGCCGGCAGTATTCAGGCTGGCAGGGCATATTGGCTTACAGAAAATTATTTGCCCTTAAACCAGGGCGATTTGCCTGTGCGAAATTCAGTATCTGATCTGCGCTTAATCATTGCAGCAGAGGAAATTCCTGCGACAAACGAGGCTATCCTTGGGTATTGGATAAGTTTTGTTAAAGCCAAAAATTCAAGCGAACAGCAAGCAGCGTTCAGCATACTTTCTGGTCTGGTTGGTGGCGAAGAAAATGCGACTAAACTCTTGGCTGACTACAAACCCGCTAATCTCCCGCCCAACTTTAGTGTAGCAGCAGAAGTGACGGTTCGCGCAAGTTTTATCAACTTCCCCAAATCAGATGCGGTAAATACAAAATTGTCGGCCTGGGCACAGCCTGCCAAACTAAAATGTTTTCCGGAGCGGTTCGTATTGCTGGGGTATAGCGGCAACGAAAATGGACAGCCCAAACAAGTACTCAACGAAATTGGGCAGGTCATTCCCGATCCTTTAATAGTAGGGCCAAATCCCTCTTTAGATACTCGTCAGGTACTAAAAGATGCTTGGGTGGACAATTTTATCAACGATACAACTACGGAGCAACAGGCCAAACTGACGGAGGCATACGACAATTCTATTGACAAAATCAGGCTGTCGCAAACGCGGGAAGCATATATCGCTACTTTTAGCGGCTTAGCGGGCGAGGAATTGACGAACCGGTTACAACTTGCATTTGACAATCTGAAAGACGATGTAAAAGCCGAAGGCTATATTGATTATTTATGCCAAAGGTCGGAAACCAAATGGCTGTTTGATTTTGAAGAAGCCGTAAAATCAGGTATGGGCTTCAAGGTGAACCTGTCAAAGGAAGTATATGAAAATGGGTTTGACAGACTTTTTGTACTCGGTGTAAAATTAGGCGCAGATGCAGAGGAAGGTAAAACTTGCCTGGAAGCGTTGCTTAAAAACCATCACTACGGAGCAAGTGGCTTTTCCATTCTCAGCCAGGGTACGCCCACCAACAATACGGAAACAGAAGATGCCGGTTATTCGACTGAAGAAGATGTTGAAAAAACGTACAACCAGTACTTCAACACAGTTTCAGAAGATGCTTCGGCCAATGACCTGTATAAGTGCGATGGACAATGGCTGAGCGAACTGCTGGGAGTAGACGCACACGAAGCCGCTTTGATAAAAGCAGAGAACTATTTCCATACCGACCAATGTGAGGCCAGGGCAATGAATATCGCGCTTTGGAACGCCACCATAGGGTATTTTATGGAAAATATGATGACCCCTGTTTTCACAGAAAACCAAAGACTACTTGTTCGGCAGTTTTTTACACAATATGTTATCGGACGGGGAGGTATTCCGAGTATTCGCATTAGCAATCAGCCTTATGGTATTTTGCCTATCAGCAGATTAAAAACCGGCAATTGGCTTTTTCAGAGACAAGGCCATTTGTTGGGCATCTCTGAATTTGCCAACAACCCATCCAATCTACAGAAAACCTACCAGGTCTTGTTGCGTATTCGGGAGGACTTTAATGCCTTACTTGAGCAAGTTGCCTACGTCGGTAAACAAGGCGATGCGCATGAAATATTATTAAAAGCATTAGGGCTTCATCCTACTTCCGTAGAATTTAGCCAGCGATACGCCCAAAGTTTCAGGCACCTCTACAATTATCAGGTAGCAAGTGGCACATTTAATCGTTCTAAGGTATTAAATGGTATTTCAGGGGTTTTTAAAGGCATCTTTTCTCCCAAAGCAATCGCCTCAGAGCAGTTGGCCGCTACAAACTCAGCCAGGTTTAATACCTGGTTAAAGGATAGATACAAACAGGCTGGTTTGGCACTTCTAAATAACTTTGGATATACCCCTGGTGAAAGAGAAGAAGTGCCAATTTTGACCAAATTTTTCCTGACTAAGGAAAATAACTTAGAAGACGATTTAATTGACGACCAACCGTTTTCCGAAAAAAGAAAAATAAGGCCCTACGTTTTACCTGCTGGTGACTCAGCCATTGGCACTGATTATATCAGTTGGTTAGTCCATAATGCTAAGGATGATTTTGATAAAATCAAAAATCAGGAAGGGTTTATTGACAATATCGTGCCAAGCGCCCAACTGTATAAAATGCTCCGTCATGCCCTGACGTTAGGGTTTTCCAATACTGGTTTTCAAGTTTATCAAAATAAGGGCATATTGACTTCCAACGAGGTTTTAATTGCTAAACAGGAAGTAGATTTTATTGGAATTCAAGAAAACAATTCAGCGCACATAAGTACGTGGGATTATTTAGATCATGTAGATGCCAGAATCGCCTCTACAAGTGTTTCAAAACATATTTCCGGACTTGTTAAAGCCCCGGAAAGCAGTGAAGCATTTAACCTTAAACAAATAATTGAGGCTTTAGAGCATTTAAAAGACGTACCAACAGCGCGTCTGGAAAGAGCCTTTGTTGAACATTTGGATTGTTGTTCTTACCGATTAGATACCTGGCTGTTGGGCTTTGTCCAGTTACAACTGCAACTGATGAGATCCGTAGAAAAACGAGACGAAAGCGGGCGCGTCATTCGCAATAGAGGTATATACCTGGGGGCTTATGGCTGGGTAGAAAATTTGAAAGCTAAAGAGGTGCTAAACATCGAATCGTCCATGCAGCCAGCAAGGCTTTCAGATGAACTTACCAAAATTTTTAACGCTAAAAACACAGGTGATCTATTCACGGATCGTGAGAATGGTGGCTATATACACGCTCCATCAGTCAATCAGGCCATTACGGCTGCTGTCTTGCGAAATGCACACATCACAAGAGCAGATAAAAATGATGACGATACCTACAAAGTAAACCTGTCTTCGGAAAGGGTTAGAATGGCACTTTCCATGGTTGAGGGGATGCAACAAGGACAAAAACTCGGTGCTTTGTTGGGCTACCAATTAGAGAGAGGGCTGCACGACAGGACAGACCTGGAACTTGATGTATTCATATACGAATTGCGCAAAGTATTCCCGCTAATGTCTAATAAAAACAAACAGACGGAAGTTGGAAGCGAAAACGACGAACTCAATGAAGCGGAAGCGATTACCAAAATGGAGGCGCGCAATGTCGTGGATGGATTGGCCTTCATTGAACACATCAATAATACAGGGAATGCTTCCTACCCCTTTGGCTTTGAAACAGGCAGCGGCCCATTGAAATTGAAGGAAGCCTCTGAAATCGAAAAAAATGTCATTAATCAGGAAGTAAACCGCCTGCTCAACATCAATGATGCCATTGCCGACCTTGCGCTGTCAGAAAGCGTTCACCAGTTGGTACAGTCGAATTATGACCGGGCGGCTGGCACGCTCGAAACATATAGCAAAGGCGGGTTTCCGCAAACGCCGGAAGTCATTAAAACCCCTCGGAGTGGCGTTGGGTTGACACACCGGTTTGGGATACACCTGAATCCCAATCCTGCTTTGTCTGGTAACAACATCCGGGCAAAGACAGAACCTTCGATCAATGATTTTGTAGCCCACATCCTGCCCAATATGCATCAAATACAAATCCGATACAGCATTGAAAATTCAGAACAAAGAGAAAATCTCAGTATAGAAGATTTAAAATTGGAGCCAATTGATCTATTGTATATAGTCAACCCGGACACGGATAAAAACCTTTCTTCATTGGATGACTATATTTTAAAATGGGTTCATGAGATCAAAAAACCGCGCCCCAATGCCGATATTCGTGTCCATTATTCCGACACGAATGTGGAGGCCGGGAAGTTTGCATTATTCCAAATCTTACCTTTGATAAAAGAGTTAAAAACACTGATTTTGGCGGCTCGTCCGCTGAAAAGCACAGATATTCATCTCCCAAACGAGGCTAAAAGCGATGGCGCCGGATCGGGCATAATTGAGAAAACCAGGATATTGGACGCTTTAAGCGAATTTATTGGCATCGTAAATACAGCACTCAACCCCAGGCTATTTGACAAAATAAAGGATAAGCTGGGATTTGGAAAATACTTTGTCAAAGACCGGTTTGATAAAGAATTGCAAAACAACGATATCCCTTTCTTGAATGAATTGGATACTTTTATAAGTGACTATGTCAGTATTTTACATCAATTAAATCAGTTTGGCTTGGCGCAAACAGGGTTTGGTTATGTGTACGAACGAAAAAGGGAGATATACGATAAGATTTATCAAAAAGTAAAAAACTATAAAAAGCGTTGGGATGAAAAATTAATACAATTTGACATCCTAATAAAAGAAGCGCTTGCTCCTGGCCTCAGCCCGGAACAACAAATAGACCTGTTAAGGAAAGCCGAAAGAACGATATCTACTTCCTATACAGTAACCTTTGATTTGGATGATCCTGTCGGAGTCTACCTCAGCAACCTGGTGAGCAACAAGCGCACCGCCTTTGACAACAAGTTGCAGACAATACAGACTTGGCTGGACAGTATCTTCCACACTTACGAGGGACTGGCAGAGCGTGTCCGGCAATTGCAATTTGGTGCAAACCCGCTGTCAGACTTCGATTTATTGACCATAGAAACAACAGAGGACGAATGGCAGATTGTCGTCCTGGCAGAAGACATTGTCTCTCATGTACTCAAATTAGCGCCTTTCCTTGAGCGCAAAATCACTGAAGTTCAAACCTTATTGGACGAACACGACACCGCAACATCAGCGGATAAAAGGGTTAAGTTGTTGTCGGAAGCAGCACAACTATTATTTGGGAATGACTTTAAGGTAGTACCCAAATTTGATCTTAGTGCATTCCAACAAGCAGAAATTCAGAAATGTTACAACGATCAGGAACAATTGCTGAAGTACCAAACAGACATCAAAGAAGCGGATTTCCCAATAGATGATTGGCTTTACGGTATCAGCAGGGTGCGAGAAAAATTCGGTTCCTGGGAAAATCTGGTTGTATTGTCGGAGCAAATAAAAGGTTCATCGCTGGAGCTTACACCTTTGCAGTTCCCGTACAAAGCGCAAGATTCCTGGGTAGCCCTGGAATATCCTTTAGATTATGAGGTAGAAAGCGACAAACTGCTCTATACCGCATATTTTCAGGATTTTAATAGTACTGAAAAGCAGTGTGGCTTGCTGATAGACGAATTTACGGAGGTCATCCCGTCGCGTACAGAAACAACGGGAATAACTTTCCAGCATGACCAGCCAAACGCAGAACCTCCGCAAACCATGTTGCTGGCCTTGCCATCCACGATAACGGGCGGTTGGAATTGGGATGATTTAGTGAGCACACTCCACGAAGCTTTAGATTTGGCCAAATTAAGAGCCATCGAACCTGAACACATTGATTTGACAGCATACGGACAATTTTTGCCTGCTACGGTTTCCGCCATCACAAAGCATCCGTATGCTATCATGGGCCTCAATTATATGAATGCTAAGAAATTTTCATCTTAAAAAACAATTCTTGATATGCCACAGGAATTATCTATTATTGCTAAACCCTACTTACCAACCATTACTTTGTGGAACCGTCTTGAAGGCCGTCCAAGGACGCAAAACTTTGAACGCGCCTTAAAAGCAGAGGTCAGAGATGCCCTTTGGATGCTGTCCAAACAATGGCAGACCGGTGAATTCCAGGGAGAAGACGCTGCTTCTGCCCTTTTGGCGAAAGTGCATATCAAAACCACCGCGTTGACAAAATACCAGGCTGGCGAGGCAGCAGCTATACCCTTTAGTGACCTGGATATTCCTTTGGAAGTAAAAGTAGAGCACCAGGAAATTCCTTTTGCAATCGGCGGGCAAGAAATATCCCTTGATTTGAGGTTGACAATGGGACGGCATTGGTTAAAACTATTGAAAAAAAATGTGCTGGATTCTTTGAAAAATAATTTCCTTACAGCATACAAAATTGATCAGCCCGATCCCTTAAATCCCCAACATGCGCATCTGTGTGCGCACATAGAAGTTTGGCAACAGTTTTCTGCTGCATCAGTGGGGAATATAGATGGGTACAAATTGTATTTGGAGATTAAGAATTCGGCAATAACGACCAATACATTTTCTGATTTAATAGCCGCCACGCCAGCGTTGACCGCATTAGGGGAAAAGTACGTGAAATGGTTCGAAAAACTATTTTTACAACCTGAAAATGCAACAAATCCATCCTGGAAGCCTTCCTATCTTGAATACCAATTCAATTGTTCAGCACCCAAAGGCAATGATGAAAAGGTTTTGGTTGCAGATGAATATTATCATGGCCACCTGGATTGGTATAATTTGGATATTCACGACAAAAAATCGGCACTGGGCCTTACAGGGGATGAGCAAAATGAGGCAGTAAACGTAGAAAACAAATATACCCTCTCATTCATACCATCACCCATCAAGTTTCCCGGGATGCCTCATAGCAGATGGTGGCAGATGGAAAACTGGAAAACGGATATAGGGAAATTAAGTCCGGATACAACAGATATTAACCAGTTGATGCTCATGGATTTTGGATTGAACTATGCCAATGACTGGATGATACTTCCATTTACCTTGCCAGTGGGCAGTATTGCCAATATTGAAGGTTTAATGGTGACCAATACCTTTGGAGAGAAGCTTTGGCTTTCAGCAGCGGGCAAAGGCGGAGATGAGCAATGGAATCGGTGGAGTATGTTCCATTTGAACACACGGGGAGATTATGATGTGCCGCAAGATTTGAGTTTAGTGCTAATGCCTGCTGCCGCTAAAGTGCATGAAGGCAAACCACTTGAGGAGGTTTATTTGCTGCGCGATGAAGTAGCCAACATGGTCTGGGGTATGGAACATTCCATTCCCCTCGCCACCGGTAAAAGCAAAAGGGGGAAAGAGGCAGGCATTGAATATCGAACAAAGTTGGAATCCTTCATTGAAAAAGAAAACCTCGCCGGTAATTTGGAAAATGAAGCAAAAATCCGGTATCAAATCGTGAATTTTGTCCCCGAGCAATGGATTCCCTTCATCCCGGTACACAAAGGCGACGACAAGAGGGAAATACAATTGCAACGAGCGGCCATGCCACGAATATTTGATGGGGATAAAAATATCCCTAAAAAAGTGGAACCCAGAACTACGATTCTTCGAAGCGGCTTAGATGCGGCTAAAGCTTATTTCATTCATGAAGAAGAGGTTCCAAGGGCGGGAATCCTTGTAAAGCGTTCATTCCAGCGAACTCGGTGGTACAATGGAAAAGTTTGTACCTGGATAGGTTTCCGCAAGCAGATTGGCAAGGGTGAAGGCCACAACGGATTGGCGTTTGACCAATTGATAAGTCCCAAATGAACGAGGTTAAAAAGCCGCCGCCCAAATCGGGAAGTTATTATTGCGGCGTTCCTAAGGAACATCGCAATAATAAGTTCATGTTTTCGGCGAGCGGATTTTTTCATCAGACAAGGCACGAGAAGGGAGCATAGCCTTAGCTACGCGACCGACGAAGCAACGAAGTCTGATGGAAAAAGCCGCCGCCCAAATCGGGAAGTTATTATTGCGGCGTTCCTAATCGCTTAATCATCCATCCATTTTTTCACCAAAACCCACTCCGCCATGGAATCGAAAACACTCCGGAGCCGCCTGCTGCCTGTATTCGCGCTCCTGCTCCTCCAAAGCCTCATTTTCGCACAAACCGCGGCAACCCTCACCGCGCCTGAAAAAATCGCAAAAAGCGTCACCTTCCCCGTTTGCAAAGTAACCCTTGCCGATACGCTCCTTGCTGAAGCTCCGTACGCGGAAGTCCTGCGCAGTTATGCCATTAAACCGGGTGAAGACCTTTACGATGCAGAAGGCAACTTTCTTGAAGCCGCGCCCCCTGAACCAACGCTGGAAAGTTTCAGCCGCTCCGAAAAAATGCTGATTGAGTCGCATTTTCATCCTTTTGTCTATGCGGCCTACCGGGCGTATTCCGACCATCGTCCGTTGACCATTTCCCCCGATATGGTCTGGCTGATGATCGTGCAGGGGTTTGCCATGCACGTGAATGAAAATGCGGAAGCTTTGCGCAAACGCTTCGTTGATTTTGACGGAAAAACCAATATTGATGTGCGGCGCGACGATTTTGTGAAAGGTAATCCCGACAACGACTGGGAAAGTGTCTTTCCTGAGTTTTCCTACAAAATTGGCGAATACACCGGCCAAACCCTGAAAGACTTAGTTGTGGCCGATTTTTCCACTTCGGGCAATGTCGAAAAAGCGGCATTTGAAGTTTCGCTGATGGACGCGATGGATCATTATTTTTCCTATTCCTTCAGTATTATGTGCGGCATTCCTGAAATCAAATTGGAAGGTACACCTGAAGACTGGGCACTGATCGAACAGAAAGCGCAGCAACTCGCGCAGTACGACCTCGATTGGTGGATGAAAGACCTGGCGCCGATTCTACAGGAATTCACCGCCGCTGCGAAAGGCCATGTAAATCAGCGTTTTTGGGAAGATATTTTCAAAATTGACTACATAGATGTGGTCTGCGGCGAAGAACCTTCCATGACGGGCTGGATCGTAAAATTCTTTCCTTACCTGCCGGGGCATAAAGCGGAAGTGGACGAAATTGCCGGCAGGAACCCGCTCATCGGCGTAGATATGGAGACCTTTTTCCAAAAAGGAAGGCGGGGTACAAAGGTATACAACGGGCCAAAAATTGCGGGTGGCGACTTTGCCACCGGGCTGTCCAAAGCGGAGTTTCTTTTAAACGACAACGGTCAACTCTACAAAATGGAATTCAGCGCCGGCTTCATCGGCATCAGTCAGGATCATACCACCAAAGCGCTGCGCCCCGAAATGGGCTGGGCCGTGATTGACACCAACCAACCGCCGTCTCAAGAGGCCATTGATTTATACCACAAAACGCCGAAGTTGCCGAAGGCCGCGGCAGGGAAGGAGTAGTGTTGTAATGTAGCGTCGAACGCTGTTCGACGAGGGAACGTCGAACAGCGTTCGAGTGCAAGGCATTCTAAGGCCCAAAAACGGGCGGCGTGGATAGTGAGGGTGTCCCTTCGAGGGACGCCCTCACTTGGGCTCTTCGCAGCTATCGGATATAAAGACAGACACTATGGTTGCTTCAGATAAAGGGTCATAGTACTAAACTCCATAATAGCGTTGCCTGCTTTTAATACATCTACCCCAAGGAAACCAAATAATTCATCATCGGCGCCAATCGAAGCGAGGGACGCCCATGCAGACTCCAGCGGCATTACCGCAATCGCCATATTGTCCATTTTTACCTGATTAATTTCGATGGTATTGTTGTATGACGGAACATTTTCAAGACCATGCCCGGCAACTCCGCCCCCGGTTGATTCCGCTTCCTCATGATTCAACTTTAATTTTAAAGCATCCGCTTGCCTGGCATCCACAACCGTAGTTCCTGCTCCGGTATCCAGAATATAAACGCCGGCCACATCGTTTATTTTAGCGTTGATCAGCACTTGCCCGGCTATATTCTGGCTAAATGGAATGGGGGTATAGCCTACTGAAGTAAGGAATTGGGCAATGTTTGCTGTGGGTGGTGGTTTTTGATTCATTTTTGGTTTGTTTTTTATTTGTGTAATAGTTGGCACGGCCAGTTTGCTGCGATTCGGGATTTACATAAAATTGTTTTATGCTTTTTCATCCCCCTCCTCCATGAGTTGTATCCCGTATTCCCGTATTTGCGCAATTAACGGGATGACTAATCTTCCTCTTTCCGTTAGTGAATACTCCGTTTTAGGTGGCACAACGGCGTACACTTGTCGGTGTACATAACCGTCTTTTTCCAATTCCCGAAGTTGCGTGGTGAGCATTTTATCTGAAATATGCGGAATTTTTCGCAGTTCACTATACCGCATAGTTTGGTCTTTCAAACGCCACAAAATAGGCATTTTCCAAACACCACCGATCTGTTCCATCACCAACTGCACAGGATTGTAGTACACTTTTCCCTTGAAAATAAAATCCGGCATGATCTAATCTGTTGATTATTAAATACTAACTTAAAAGTATGTATCGCACTTTTAGGTTATACTCTTGATAAAGCTAAGTATAACCCGAAACTTTGCAGCATAACTTTATCAATTTATTTATTGGGAATGAAAAAATTGATTTTACCAATGATGCTGACAATCCTAACGGTGGGCGGATTGTGGGCACAAGAGCAGGCAAAGCCCGCCAAAAACAAGCAATTGTCAAAAATGAATGCGGTAACAGAAATTCAATCGTACGTACATTTTCACGGAGCGCCCACAAAGGGCAAAATCCTCATGGTGGCAAGTTCACCTACAACTTCCCAACAAACGGGCTGGCCCATTGGCTTTTGGGCTGCCGAGCTGACCCACCCGTTACGGGTTTTCCAGGAGGCAGGCTACGAGGTGGAATTGGTTTCTACCGAAGGGGGTAAACTGATGATGGATACCTACTCCAACCCAACCGATGCGAGCGGTTATTCGGCGCATGATGTCATTTCATTGGGCTATATGCAGCAACCATGGTTCAACGAGATGCTCGAAAATACCAAAAAACTTACTGAAGTCGAAGCCAAAAACTACGACGCTATTTTTTTGGTGGGTGGTCAAGGGCCAATGTACACCTATCGGGGCAACAAAAACTTGGAAAAACTCTTTGCCGATTTTTATGAACAGGGCAAGCCAAGTGCAGCTGTCTGCCACTCCACAACTCTGCTGCTGGAGGCCAAAAAATCCGATGGCAACCTGATTGTGAAAGGCAAAACATGGACTGGTTTTGCCGATGCCGAAGAGGAATTTGCAGATCAGGCTGTCGGGCAAAAAATCCAGCCTTACCGCATCGAAGCAGAAGCGCGCAAAATCGAAGGCACAACGTTCAAGGTGGCTGCGCCTTTTTCGGCTTACGCCATTGCCGATGGGAATTTAATCACGGGGCAGCAACAAAATTCGGGCGCCGCTGCGGCGGAGCTGTTGGTCAACATGCTGAATAAATAATTCCATTAGAAAGATGAGGCATCCTCGTTTTCAGGGTGTCTCATTTAATTTTTTTAGCAATGAAAAAACTCCTTTTTTTATTATTGGTGATTGGTTTTTCAGGAAAAAATGTATCGGCGCAAATTCCTGTTGAAATATTCGGGGGCGATAAAAAAACGAGCTTTGACTTGATGTTTTTTAAGTTTTTCAAAAATAAAGACGGTCAAAACAGCAAATTCCTTTTTTTTAGCCGCGAACGGGCGGTGGTTGATTACCAGCAAACGCGGACGACCAACTTACCGCTGTTCGGATTCACTGAAGCCTTGTCGTATAACCACCCTGCACTGAAAGGTATTGCGCCTGTTTTGGTCGGACAGGTTTTGAATGGGGGCACGTTTGCAAAAACGGGGATTCAATATGCTCATGTTTCCAAAAACATGACCATTTTTGGCTGGTCGGTTATCGCGTTAAATAAAAACCCCGATGTTGATTTGTTTTTGCTTTTGCGCTATACCCCAAAATTGGGCGAAAAATGGCAATTATTTACCCAAATAGAGCTGATCAATGCCTTGCCGACAACCGAAACGAGCAATTACAGTTTTACGCAAAGGCTGCGTTTGGGCTTAAAAAAAGCAGATTGGCAATTGGGTTTAGGCGGTGATTTTTCGGCTATTGGCCGGGGCAATTACATCAATACGCGAAATACGGGTTTATTCATTCGCCACGAATTTTAAAAGGGTATGATTTTAAGAAAAATATTTAACCCTGTCGCGGTATTGCGCTACATGCGCTGGGAATTGGCAGTTTCCACGGTTTTATCTGTTGCTGTTTATTTTTTATACCACAACCAGCAGTTGGAAAAGGTCAGCTTGCCCTTTTCAGTAGCGGCTATTTTGGGTAGCGCATTGGCTATTTTTTTAGCGTTTCGCAACAATAACGCCTATAACCGTTGGTGGGAAGCCCGCACGATTTGGGGCAGCATCATCAATAACAGCCGCATTTTTGCCCGACAAATCATTGCCAATGCCGATAGTGCTTTGGCGGGTGGAAAAGCGAGTGCCGAACAAATCGCCAGCTATAAAACAGAATTGATCTATCGCCAAATTGCCTTTGCCCATGCTTTGCGCCTGCACCTTCGGGGACAAAATTCATTTGGCGAACTGGCGAATTTACTGTCGCATGAGGAATTTGAGCAAGTCCTTCAAAAGCAAAATATACCCAATTATTTGCTGTTTTTGCAAGGCAAACGCATCAAAGACGGTATGAAAATGGAAATTTTAGGCGCATTTGACAACATTAGTCTGGAACCAACGCTCGCGGGTTTCAACAATTTCCAGGGGGCTTGCGAGCGCATCAAAAACACGCCGCTTTTGCGTCAGTACCATTATTTTACCAAGTTATTTCTACTGGTTTTTATGGCCCTTCTGCCTTTTTCGCTGATTGCAGATTTCTCAAAAATGGGCGCTCCTGCCTTGATGATCCCGCTTAGCATTTTGATCGCTTTTGTGTTCGGCGTAATGGGTAAAGTCGGCGAAGTGAACGAAGATCCATTTGAAAACCGCATTACAGATATTCCAATGTCGGCAATGTGCAATACGATTGAACGGGATTTAAAAGAAATGCTCGGCGAAACCGCATTGCCCGAAAAATTTACGCCACAAAATGGGTTTTTGTTTTAGAGCTTGTTCGGGATTTCACGATTGAGCTGCGAGGTGCATTATCCCACCCTACTCCCATTCCCATTGATCGTTTCCATAATTTCCCTAAAGCTGTTCAACCCGGATTCAATATTTTCGATAATTGGTCAACCAACAGCACATAATCAGCAGGCCCCACATCCGTCAGGTACTCCCGAACGGCAACGCCCTGGCTTGCCGATAAATCCACTTTGCTTTTTGATTGCACCGTCCATCCTGCGCCCGTCAGCATGTTGTCAATGCGGCCTCGCGCGGTCTGTTCCGGGTTTTGGTTGATATGATCCGGCATATTTTCTATTTCTTCGGGGGCAGTGTGAAAGATGAAATTTTGGGTAAAGGTATGAAAAAGTGGGGATGTGTGGGTTCATGGCGGGCTTGTCTTTCTTATGGTGTTCCGGTTCGGAAGAGGAAGACTTAAGAATGACGGCGGTTAGTTGATCGTGCAAGGATTTTTGTTGGTTTGCCAGCTTGGGAAACGCTGCCGGCAGACGAGAGGCGACGGGTTGCAAATTTGTGTGAGTGATGGGGGTGGTTTATGGGATTTTGGGTAATGAGGGCTTTGTGCTGGTGGGCAGTGGAGCTGTTATTTTGTAGCGACTCATTTTTAGGTGGTTTGGTTTTTATATAATTATCATTATCGTTGAACGTGGCTCGCGAGCGTCTTTGACGCGATGTGGTGTGTCGGCAAGTCTCTGACTTGCGTTTTTCTTTCTTTGTTTTATTCGCAAGTCAGAGACTTGCCGACGGCACGTTGCGGGTCACAGACCCTGACGAGCAGCTTACATATAATAACGAACAAATTACCACATCGGGGGGTGTAGATACTCCGGAATATACAATAAGGAACACGTTGCGCCAGCGGGTTAAAGATTTGGAATGTAGAATTTGTTGTAATTCACTTTGCCAAGTCATGGTTTGTTGCTTTTGATGGAAAAAATCATGTGATTTAAAAGTACTTTGAAGTGCAAAGTAAATACTTAGCGAAGACATTTGCAAGTATTCAATCAAAATATACTGCGAAAGCCTATTTCCACCTGCCCCGGCATCCAGAATATAAATGCCATCCACTGGGTACTCCCGAATGTGCCATCCTGCGTTAGTTTTGCCAGTTGGGTTTTGGACGGCATTTTCAGGAGTGTACTGATGGCTGCTGTTCTATTAATTTGGTAGAAGTTTTCGATGGGGTGCTGTTCTCCTTCTCACTGGTTCGCATGATAATAGTTTCCTCCCTTTCTCGTGATATCAATTCTTCAACACGGCGAACTAAAAGGCGAAACCTTTGATTCTCATCATTAAGATTTTCGTACTCCCCTGATTGAGTTGAAAACAACATTTCTTCTCTTCTGAGCGTAGCACTGATCATATCATAATTACGCCAATGTTCACGAGGATGGAAAATGCCTTGCAGGCCAACCATGATGGTTACAACGAGACTTAATCCAGTTGCCCATACTTCACAACCTTTTTGGTTGATAAGTACGGGTACTATGGCAGCGCATATCATTGAGATTGAGGTCATTGACCAAAATATCCATTTGTATTTATCTCCTAATTTGTCATAAACATTGATTTTGTAACCAAGACGATCTACGAAATATCGCTGTAAATTCCGACTTGGTTTGGAGATGTTATTTCTTTTAAATTCTTCTGTCGAGTCAGAATGTAATTTCACAATGGCCGCTACAAGGGCAGGCATAAATTTAACTAATGCGAATATGACAAATAGCACTAAGCCTATTTGCCCTGCATACTTTGCGAGTCCTTCGAATGGTTCCATAATTTAATCTATTTTGCTTACTGGTGACTAATCTCCCACACCGTCAACATCACACGCTATCTATGACCTATAGCCGTAAACGGGTCAAAGCTTCCAGCCGGGCGGGAACTAACACTAAATCAAACCCGTGTTGCTCAAGTGTTTTATAGTGCTGATTAATCGGAATTTAGCCCTGAAAGATAAGTAGAAAGAACATTTTGGCAAAAAAACACATGGATTATTTACTGTGGCGGGCTGCCCCCGCAACTTAGAGGGTGTACGGCCAAAGGCCTAATGTCGTCAACCTAATGAACGATAACCACGAAGTGGTTGAAGGTGATTAGCCCTCGATGCAATGAGGGTTGGTCTTTGTTCCATCACGGATTGTTACGCTCGCAGAGCGTCTGCAACGTGCGGGGTGCCATTTTTCATTTTTTCAATATTTCTCCGCAATATTTTAATTCATAATCAATAAACCATTTTAGAGCATGGTCAAATTTCCATGATCGAGCGAGAGCGAGGAAATTTGAACATGCTCTAAAATGCAGCATACTTCACCGAACTGGATTTTGGCTGTACAATTATTCAAAATCCCCATAAATCAAATACTTCTTCCGCACCGCCTTAAACACCGCCAAATCCCCCTGCCAGCTCGCCCGAATCTCCGCCTCACTTTTCCCCGCAATTATTTGTTTGCGCAACTGATCAGAACCAGCCAATTTATCTATATACAGCGTTTTCAGAAAAAAATTATCCTTATCGGGGAAATCCCGGTAATAATCCAGCAGGTACGACAAATCAATGCGACCCACGGCCCGCAGGCTGTCGGGCGACAGGCCGCTGAGGTCGTAGCCCCGGCACAGTTGGCCCTCTAACGGCGGGTGGATGGACCCCGGCATGGGCACGGGCGTAAATTCAAAATCGCCTTTCGGAAACCCCGGACTGCCCAGCACCTGAAACTGCTTGTTGGTGCCGCGCCCGATGCTCACGTTCGTGCCTTCAAAATAGCAGATGGAAGGGTAGAGGTAAATCGCCGTCATGTTGGGCAGGTTGGGCGAGGGTTTGATGGGCAGGGCGTAAGCTGTTTTGTGGTCGTAGTTGGCGCAGGGAATCACTGTCAGGTCGCATTGGAGGCTGTCGGGGAGCCAGCCTTCGCCGTTGATCATTTGTGCGTATTCGCCCACCGTCATGCCGTGTGCTACGGGAATGGGGTGCAGTCCCACAAAAGATTCGTATCCCGGTTTGCGCGTGGGGCCATCCACGAAATGCCCGTTCGGGTTGGGGCGGTCGAGCACCATAAATTTCACCCCGTGCCGCGCGCAGGCTTCCATGGCGTAGTGCATGGTGGAAATGTAGGTGTAGAACCGCGTGCCCACGTCCTGCACATCAAAAATTAGCCAGTCCACCCCGACCAGGTCTTCTTTGGAGGGCGCCTGTTTTTTGCCATAAAGCGAAATCAGGGGAATGCCGGTTTTGGGGTCTTTGCCGTCCGTAATTTTTTCGCCATCCGCAGCGGTACCCCGGAAACCGTGTTCGGGGGCAAAAATGCTTTTGATCCGCACCCCCCGGCGCAGCAGGCTATCAGCTAAATGCAAGTCGCCGATCATCGCGGTGTGGTTGACCAACAAAGAGACCGTTTTCCCTTCCAGCATGGGCAGGTAGTCATCTAACCGCGCGGCTGCAACCGCCAGCAAGGGCGGCGGCGGAATTTCGGCAACTGCTGTGTCTGCTACGGGCGGCGCCGGAGGTTCCACTTCCTCAACAACAGGCGGTTTGTCCACAACAATGGCCGGTTGAATTTTTCGGCTGCAACTCAGTTGAAAAACGATACAACAAACAACAAATATTTTTACTTTTACGGAAAATCGTTTCATTTTGTTTGTTTTTTTTTGAGGATTTGAGGATCTGAAGATTTGAGTATTCGACCCACATCAACCAAGTAGGCGCCCATCAAATACTCAAATACTCAAATCTTCAAATACTCAACATTCAAATAATCAGAAAAAATTGCGCTACGCTATTGTAGATATCGAAACGACCGGAGGCCGCGCCGCCCGCGATAAAATTACAGAAATCGCGGTAGTGGTGTACGAAGATGGCCAAATTGTTGAAACTTTCGAGTCACTCGTCAACCCGGAGTGCTACATTCCCTATGGCATTACCCAACTCACGGGCATCACGCAGGAAATGGTGGAGGATGCGCCGAAGTTTTATGAAATCGCAAAACAGGTGGTCGAAGTGACTGCCGGTGCAATTTTTGTGGCGCACAATGTGCGGTTCGATTACAGTTTCATCAAGGAAGAATTCAGCCGCCTGGGATACACGTTTTCGCGGCGGCAATTGTGTACGGTACGGCTCAGTCGCCAGGTTTTTCCCGGACTGCCTTCTTACAGCTTAGAAAACCTCATCCGGCATTTCAACATCAAAGTGGAGCAACGCCACCGCGCCTTGGCGGATGCAAAAGCCACAACCGAACTGCTCGAGTTGATCCTGTCGCAGCAAAGCGGGGTAGAAAGCCTCAAAAAGATGGTCAACCTCGGCATCCGGGAATCGCTGTTGCCGCAAAACCTAAACCTCGAACGCCTCCATGACCTGCCCGATGTATGCGGCGTTTATTACTTTCACGACGTGCAAGGCAATGTCGTCTACGTGGGCAAAAGCATCAACATCCAAAAGCGCGTGGCCGAACATTTTGCCGACAAAACCGATAAAGCGGGCAAGTTGCAGCAATTGGTACACGATATTTCATACGAACATACGGGCAGCGAATTAGTCGCGTTGTTATTGGAGTCGGAAGAAATCAAACGCATCAGTCCGTCGGTCAACCGCGCACAACGGCAGCGCAATTTCCCGTACCTGATTCACAGTTACGTCAACGAAGGGGGTTACCTGTGTTTGAATGTTGCCCAGGTCACGGCCAAAACGCGCCGGCAATTGCAGTTGGTCGCCGAATTTCCGAAACTTAGCCATGCCCGGGGTCGGTTGCAATACGCCATGAAAGCTTTTGAACTATGCGGGCGGTTTTGCAATATTCAACCAGGCAAAGGCGCGTGTTTCCATTACCACCTGAAGCAATGCCGCGGCGCCTGCGCAGGGCAGGAAGCCCCGGAAATCTACAACGAGCGGGTGCTGCAAGCCATGGAGGCCATGACGACCGTTTTCGACCGCAATTTTTTCATCCTCGACCGGGGGCGCCACACGGATGAATATGCTGTTATCCTGGTGGAAGACGGCGCTTATTGCGGGTTCGGGTATGTGGATCGCGACAGTGCCGATGATGTGAATGCGCTTCGGGATGTGGTGCAGAAGCGCACGGGAAATCCGGAAACGACACGGATCATCCAGCGTTATGTGTCGGATAATGAGGCGGTTAAGATCGTGTGGATCCCGGAAAGCATAGCGCAGCGCGAGTATTGATTTGGATTTTTATACTTTTGGGGATGATTTTTTTACCACATAGGCACATAGGGGTTTTCACATAGGGCACATAGATGCGTTATCAGTACATCATAGCTATGTGATCTATGTGACATCTTCTATGTGCCTATGTAGTAAAAAAATTACTTTTGGGCGCTAAGCCAATACCTATACATGAAGCTTTCCATCATCATCGTCAATTACAATGTCCGTTATTTTCTGGAGCAGGCGCTGCTTTCGGTGCGCAAGGGGTTAGCCCTCCCCGCCCCCGAAGGGGGAGCTGCCCGCGGGACTCCCCCTTCGGGGGTTGGGGGGCTGGTAGCCGACGTCTGGGTCGTAGACAACAATTCTGTGGACGATTCGGTGCGCATGGTGCAGGAGAAGTTTCCGGAGGTGCATTTGATTGCCAACCGCGACAATGTGGGCTTTTCTACGGCCAATAACCAGGCCATCCGGCAATCATCGGGAGAATACGTGCTGTTGCTCAATCCCGACACGGTTGTTGAAGAAGATACCTTTGAAAAATGCGTGGCCTTTATGGATGTGCACCCGGATGCCGGCGCGTTGGGCGTTCGCATGATAGACGGTTCCGGGAAATTCCTGCCCGAGTCGAAGCGCGGTTTTCCTTCGCCGTGGGTGGCGTTTTGCCGGACTTTTGGGTTGTCTTCTTTTTTTCCAAAATCTAAGCTGTTCAACCAATACCACCTCGGCTATTTGGACGAACACGAAACGCACCCGGTGGATGTACTTTCGGGGGCTTTTATGCTGTTGCGCCGCAGCGCTTTGGACAAAGCCGGCTTGCTCGACGAGGCTTTTTTTATGTACGGCGAAGATATAGATTTGTCGTACCGCATCAAGCTGGCTGGCTATCAAAACTACTATTTCCCGGAAACGACCATCCTCCACTACAAAGGTGAAAGCACCAAAAAAGGGAGTCTCAACTACGTGCGGGCTTTTTACCAGGCCATGATCATTTTTGCGCAAAAGCACTTTACCGGCCGGAAAGCCCGCTTGTTTGTCGCCATGCTCCGGGCAGCCATTTACCTGCGCGCGCTGCTGGCTTTGTTGTCGAACGGCTGGAAAAAACTTTCCCTGCCGTTGCTCGATGGTGCGCTCATTTACACCGGGCTACATTTTTTGAAGAATTTTTGGGCCGTGTACCATTTTCACGACCCGGAATATTACAACCACCTGATCGTGTACCTGAATTTTTCGATGTACACGGCGATATGGTTGGCCAGCGTTTGGCTCAGCGGGGGCTATGACGCGCCCGGCAATTTGCGGCGATTGGCCCGTGGGCTGTTGGTAGGCTCCCTGCTCATTGCTGCGATTTATGGCTTTTTGGATGCAGAATACCGCAATTCCAGGGCGCTGATTCTGCTGGGTACGGCTTGGGCTGTTTTTTCTACGGCTGCGTTACGCCTGCTCCTGCATTTTTGGCGGCACGGCAACCTTCACGTTGGGCGCACGCGACAGAGCAACCTGATCATTGTGGGCGGGGAAACAGAATGCGATCGCGTGCGGCAATTGCTGTACCAGGCTGGTGCGACGGTCAATTACATCGGCAAGGTTTCGCCCCGGGATGCGGCCGATGCCCGCTCGTTTTTGGGAACGCTGCGCCAATTGGGAGAAGTGGTTCAGATTTATAAAGCCAATGAAATTATTTTTTGCTCGAAAGACGTGCCGATTCAGGATATTATGCGCTGGATGGCGCAGTTGGGCCCGGTGATCGAATACAAAATTGCCCCGGAGGAAAGCCTGGCCATCATCGGCAGCCATTCCAAAAACGAACCCGGCGAACTGTACACCATTGACATCCGCTTCGCCATTGCCGATCCGGTGAACCGACGCCACAAACGCCTGCTGGATATTTCGGTGGCCATCGGATTGCTGCTGACACTGCCCCTGCATTTGTTTTGGATGCGCAGGCCCGGTGGGTTTGTGGGCAACGTGCTGAAGGTGTTGGCCGGACGGAAAACCTGGGTGGGGTACCATATTTCCCATACCCGGGAAATTGCCCTGCCGTCGCTTGCCCCCGGCGTGTTGTCGCCGCTGACAGGCTTGCAATCGGATCGTCTGAACCCAGAAACCATCGAGCGCCTGAATTTGCTGTATGCAAAGGATTATTCCATTGAAAAGGATCTGGATTTGATCTGGAATGGGTTTAGGGATTTGGGGCGCGGATGAATTTTTAACTACATAGGAATAATTTTTTACCACATAGAACACATAGGGGTTTTCACATAGTTCACATAGTTCTGATGCACCCCGGGCGTAGCGCCTATGTGAACTATGTGAAAACAACTATTGTGAACTATGTGGTAAAAAAAACCTATGTGGTAAAAAAAACTATGTGGTAAAAAACATTTTTCACCAAAACCTTGACCTTATGCCCTACTTCACACCCGACTTTGTGAGCTTTTTCCAGGAATTGGCTCAAAACAACAACCGCGATTGGTTTCAGGCCAACAAACCGCGTTTTGAAAAACACGTAAAACAGCCTTTCGCTGCATTGATTCAGGACTTGATTAACCGGATCGAAGCCGTTGATCACCGCGTGATTATGACGCCCAAAGACGCCATTTTTCAATTGCACCGCGACGTTCGCTTCAGCCAGGATAAAAGCCCGTATAAAACGTATACCTCGGCTATTATTTCGGCAGGTGGCAAAAAGAACACGACCTTTCCGGGGCTTTACCTCCAGCTCAACCACGAACAGGTGGAGGTGTACAGCGGCGTGTACATGCCTGAAAAAGAGCCGCTGCAAAAAATCCGCGAGCACATTGCAGCCAATCCCGAGGCGTTTTCGAGATTAGTTGCTGACCCGGTGTTTGTGGAAAAATTCGGGACCATCCGCGGGGAAGTGAACAAGCGCCTGCCCAAAGAATTTGAGGAGGCCGCCAAAACGCAGCCGCTCATTTACAATAAAGCGTTCTACTATTTTGACACGCTGCCCACCTCGGTTTTGTTTCAGGAAGATTTTCCGGATGTCGTGATGACCTATTTCCACGCGGCGCAACCCATGGGTCGCTTTTTTGAAGCGGCGTTGTTGTCGTGAGCGGTTGGGTGACAGGTGTCGGACACTTCCAAAAGTGTCCGACACCTGTCACCCAACCGCTCACCTAACTTGTCAATCGTTATAAAACAGTTAATAGTTCAGTGTATAAATCCAAACAGCCCTTTCCTTCCGTATATCCTTTCATAACCGCAACCGCATCCCAAAGCCTGAAAAATCGTCAAAATCTCAGGTTTTGAAAAAAAAATGAAAAAAGTTAGTCTCGAAGGGTAACGTTTTTTCTTTTCAAGACACAAATAGTCAACAATACCCCGAAAGACGCATCAAAGCCGGGATTGCCGCTGCCAAACAGCCCCTTAAAAAAGTACCGAACACCATTGAAAACAGGCAGATCAGTGCAATCCCGGTTGCGATGCAAAACCAAAAAGCTTTAACAGAACTTTAAACATGCGCCGTGCAACATCCGGTAATTCAAAACAGTTCTTATTGTAACACCGACAACGAAATAAAATTTCATCCGAACAACCCTTAAACACATCCGATACCATGAACACCAAGAGAATTAAATTAGAATTGACGGTAAAACTGCTCAATTCCGGAATGCGCCAAAACCTCCTGAGTTTCATTCAGGAACTGATGCTGGGCTTTAAAGAAGCGGGAAATTTCCTCGGGCTGAGTCTGAAAGACAACGCCATGCTCAATCCCAGCCACATCAAACAAACCTATGCCATACAGTTTGAAAACTGCACCCTCGACGTGGATCTCGTTTCCAACGCCGCTACCCAAAACCAATACGTGCAGGGTTTTCAATTAAGATAATTTCCATTTGTCGTCTCATGTACTTATCCGAAAAAATTGACCAGCGGCTTCCATAAGGAGGCCGTTTTTTTTTGCCCGATATGAAGGTACCCCTTTTGAGAAGGTGTTTTTGAAATAGATTGTTTGTATATTTGTACAAAGATCAATCGCATTTAACCGTATTGCCTATGGCACTGGATCAACGCCTTCGCCCTATCGTAAAATCGCCGGATATGCCGCAACTGATGCGCGATCTTCAGGCAATTTGGGAAGAAGAACAACAACGTCGAACCGAGTTTTACAATTGGGTAACCCCCAATGTGAAAGCTGAATTTATTGATGGCGAGGTAGTTGTGCATTCTCCTGTACGCAAAAAACACAATGCCATTACCGGAGCTATCTTTAAGTTATTAGATACTTATTGCATTAAGTGCCAATTAGGTTTTGTCGGGATTGAAAAAATCATGGCCCGTTTTGAGCGCAATGATTACGAACCGGATATTGTTTTTTTTGGTAAAGAAAAAACAGCAGCACTTCATGATGATCAAACCATTTTTCCGGTTCCGGATTTTATTGTAGAAGTGCTCTCTGATTCAACCGAAGAACGAGATCGTGGCGTTAAGTTCCGTGATTACGCCCTCCATCATGTCGCAGAGTATTGGATCATAGACGCTGAAACAGAAACCCTTGAGCAATACCGTTTGGTAGGTGACGAGTATGTGTTGGTAGCAACTTTTCAAAAAGGCGTGGTAGAATGTTCCGTTATTCCCGGCTTTAAAATACCGGTTCGCGCCATTTTTGACCAGGCGGTGCAAGTGGAAACGCTTGCCGGGATGTGAGAAATGTGAAAAACATGAGCCATCCCGAATTTTCTTTCAGGATGGCTCACGTTGGGGTGATTCCGATAAAGCTACTACTTCCCCGTCTTCTGATAATCTTCCCAACTCTTCGTTTTGTAATGTCCTTCCGCGGTAAAGCGCAGTTCTTTCAACAAACCAGCCGGCTCTTTGTAGCCCGGAGAAATGGAAATGCGTTCGATTTTTTCATCCATATACACGAAAGAAGGGTAGCTCATGCGCCCGTCGAGCAGGGAGTACGCCAATTCGTGGATGCCGTTGCGGCCTACGTTGGCGTGGTGTTTGAAGGTGTGGTTGTTGAACACCACGTCGCCTTTCTGTTCGGCGTCAAATTTAACGGCGTAGAAATGTTCGTTCATGTATTTGGCCACCGCTTCGTCTTTGAAGGTATTGGCGTCCATCTTTTTGCAATACCCACACCATTCGGTGTACAGGTCAATGAAGATTTTTTTCGGCTTTTTCGCATTCAAAGCGATGGCTTCATCCCAGGTATACCACTTGATGGCAACTTCTTCCGGATTGGATTGTTCGCTTTTCGGCAGTACAAAAGCATACAGGGCAGCAGCGGCAAAAACGATTGCCAGAACGGTCCATAATTTTTTCATGACAGACTAATTTTGATTGTGTTCAATAGAATTCCAATCAAAAGTAGCAAGCGATTGGCAAAAGGATCAGGGGATTAAGATATATTTAACGTCAAACACAGGGGATGAAAAAAATTGTGCTCGCCGTCGGAGGTTCCAGCGGCTCGATCTATGCAAAAGTCCTGATGGACAAATTAGTGCAGTTGCAACCCCAACTCGCTGCCGTGGGCGTCGTGATGAGCGAAAATGCCCGCTACAACTGGGAACTCGAACTCAGCAACCGCGACTACGAAAACTACCCATTCACATTTTACGACAAAAAAGACTTCATGGCGCCTTTTGCGTCGGGTTCCGCTAAATATGACACGATGATCGCCTGCCCCTGCTCCATGGGCCTGATGGGGCGCATTGCTGCCGGCGTTTCGGACGACCTTGTTACCCGCGCTGCCGACGTCATCCTGAAAGAGCGCCGCCGCCTCATCCTCGTCATCCGCGACACCCCCTACAACCTGATCCACATCAACAACATGAAATTGCTGACCGAAGCCGGCGCCGTCATCTGCCCGGCCAGTCCGTCGTTTTACAGCAAACCGCAAACCATGGAAGCGCTCGCCGCCACGGTGGTGGATCGGGTGCTGGATTTGGCGGGATTGGAACTGGAGTCGTTTCGGTGGGGGGAGGGGGAAGGGGGATTTGAAGATTTGAAGATTTGAAAATTTGAAAATTTTGGAGTGGGGGTGTAGTTATTGGTTATCAGTTATTTGTTATTGGTACAGACATGATAAAGGTTTCGTTTTTTGATCATACTTTCTGAATAACCAGTCCCAAATAACGAATGCCGAACAAGGAACACCGAACACTGAAATCTGCACGTCTCCCTAACTTCGAAGTTCAAAATTCCCTGTTCCTTGTTCTGCGGTTCAATATTTTGAATAACGAATGCCGAACAGGGAACACCGAAATGGAAACGGAACCCACCAATAACCAATAACCAGTATACCAATAACTATCCCACAATCGCCTCATAAATCTGCTTCGCCACCTCTGCATCCTCCAAATACCCATCAGCGCCATGCCGGTTTTTGGTAGGGTTCTTTAAATCGTTTTTATTGAGGATAGCGGGGTTGATGTTGAAATGCACGTTGTCCAAAGGATTCAGGGCGACGACATCGCGTTCGTCATAGGCATTGAACCAGCCGTTTTTTACTGATTCAGGCATACCCAGCGGCAGCTCTAAATATTTGCGTATGGAGGTTAAGCCGAGCGGCGAACCCAGGGTGATGAACTTTTTGATGTGCAACTGCGGGTTGTTTTTCAAAACTAAGTAACTGACAATGGAGCCTAAAGAATGCGCGACCACAACACAAGGCTCCGGGTCGAAACTCTTCAGCACCCGCTCATTCACCTGCTTTTTGATGGTTTTGGTGGTGAGGTACATGAACACATCGCGGGTGAAATTTTTGATGGTCCAATCCCCGAGGCTTTCTTTTTTGTCCAAATAAGCCAGCAGCTTTTGCGTAATCTCCCAGTTGGTAATGCCCCTGGTTTTTACCTGAATGGCTTCCAGCTCGGCTTTGTCGGCTTTTGTGTCGGCTGCATTTGTTGCAATTTCCCCCAGGAACGATTCAAAAAAATCAATTTCAGCCGATTCATTGGCCCTGGGCTGACTGAGTCCCCGGGTGCCGCCATCGCGCATGGATTTAGCATTGGCCTGATCTACTAAGCTTTTGAGCAGTTTTCCGTAATACGGAAATTCAATGGTCACCGCTTCGGGCAACGTCAGTTTTGCTTTTTCAAACCCTTTGTTCAGGGCATTGATCCAGGCTTGTTTCAGCGCGGTTTCTTCGTAACTTTCCTGGGCGCGCCCGTGGACAAGGATGAGTTTCATAGTTTGGATTTAAGTTTTTTTACCACTTAGGTTTTTTGGGCTTTTGTTTTATGGGTAAAGATAAGCGCGTAAGGCTTTTGGAGGCTATGGGCGGCGGGAAATTTATGAAGGGAGTTGGAAGGCGGGCATTAAGATGGTTCACGTGTCGGACACTTCCAAAAGTGTCCGACACGTGAACCATCTTAATGCCCGCCGTTCGTGATCCCAACCAATTTTCGGAAGTGTCCGACACGTGTATCCCTATCCCGCCTGCGCTTCAACCTTTAGCTATCCATGCGTCTAAAATTTCCCGCAAAGGACACCAAGGACACGCCAAGTCCGCAAAGCAGGACGCCATCCTTAGCGTCCTTAGCGAGACCTTTGCGGGAAACAATCGCTCACAAAAGGCTCGCAAAACTTGTCCCGTACATCTGTTTCACCTTGATTCTTAAAAATGTCCAGTAGCAGGAAGTTTATCACCGACTTTTGTTGCAACTCTAAATTGTATTTGTACCTTAATTGGGAATATTGATTTTTTACCACATAATTCACAATAGGGGTCTTCACATAGTTCACATAGGCGGCTCACAACCTATCCCGACCTGGCGGATAGGACACATAAATAGGTGTCTACCTACCCTGAAAGTAGCACAACCTCTATGTGAACTATGTGAAAACAACTACGTATCTATGTGGTAAAAACACACAAAACACAAAACGATGCACCGATTTTTCACATTCGCCTTGTTACTACTTGGAAGCTCATTGGCCGTGAAGGCTCAGAAAACTAAGCCATTCAACGCGCAAGACTTACACATCAACTGGCAACTACTGACCAAAGATTTCCAAAGCGCCCGCCAAACCTCCGCTGCGTTTACCCTCACCAACAAAGGCAAAACGCCTTTCCCCGCTTCGGGTTGGACCATCTATTTCAACTCAAACCAGGGAATGGACAACGCGGCGGCTACCGGCGGGGTCAATATCGCGCATGTGAACGGGGATTTGTACAAAATTTCGCCCAATGCCGCGTTCAAAGCCTTGCCTCCCAAAGCGTCGGTTCGGATTGACTATTTTTCCCATGGCCGGTTGTTGAATTACACGGGAAATCCTGCCGGCTTGTATTTGGTATGGGACGACAACCCGGCGCAAGGTCACGCGATTTCCAACTACGCAATGGCGCCCTTGCAATATACGGTCGCCGGGTTGGCAACGCCGGAAAAGGTTTATGCGCAGAACCGCATGGTGAGGGATATCCCAGCCGCCGATTTGCCGAAAATATTCCCAACTCCGGCCAATTACAAAGCTTTGAGCGGTGAATTTTTATTGTCTGCCGGCATGGTCATTCAATCAGATGTCCAGTTTAAAAACGAAGCGGAATACCTGTCGGAAGCGTTGGGCAAGCGGTTTGGCTCCAAAAATCAAATCGTATACAGTGGGGACGGAAGAATACGACTTCTGAAAGCGGATATGGCTCCGGAAGCATACCAACTATCGGTCAGCAGCCAGGCCATTACCATTACTGCGGGATCCGGTTCGGGTATTTTTTACGGCATTCAGTCCTTGTTTTCGTTGATGCCCGCTTCAGCCTGGAACGGCGTCCAGGTTACTGCCATCAGCGTTCCCGCCGTTGAGGTGCAGGACGCGCCCCGGTTCGGCTTCCGGAGTTTGATGCTCGACGTGGCCCGCAATTTCAAATCAAAAAAAGACATTTTCAGGGTACTCGACATGATGGCCTTGTACAAACTGAACGTGTTCCACCTGCATTTCAGCGAAGACGAAGGCTGGCGCGTTGAAATTCCTTCGCTGCCTGAATTGACGGAGGTTGGCGCCAGAAGAGGGCATACTGCGGACGGCAAAACCATGTTGCCGCCTTCCTACGGGTCGGGCCCGACGCCGGATAAAAATCTGGGCAGCGGGTTTTACACCAAAGCAGATTTTATTGAGATTCTGAAATATGCACACCAGCGGCACATCTCCGTGATTCCCGAAATTGAGACGCCCGGCCACGCCCGCGCCGCCATTAAAGCGATGGATGCCCGCTATGAAAAATACCTGAAACGGGGCAATCAGGCGGAAGCCGAACGATACCTGCTGCGCGATCTTCAGGATCAATCCGTATACAGTTCTGCCCAGCAATGGACGGATAACGTGATGTGTGTGGCGTTGCCCTCAGTGTACACCTTCGTAGAAAAAGTAGTGGATGACCTGATTTTAATGTACAAAGAAGCTGGCGCACCGCTGACGACCATCCACCTCGGGGGCGATGAAGTACCCGCCGGCGCCTGGGAAAAATCTCCGGCCTGCCAGCGGTTGGTCCAGCAAGACCCGGAGGTGAAGGATACCGACGACCTTTGGTACTATTATTACAGCCGCATCAACGCGATGCTGCGCTCAAAGGGGCTGTTTACTTCGGCCTGGGAAGAAGCGGGGATGCGAAAAACCATGCGGGACGGTCAAAAAGTGATGATCGAAAACCCCCGCTTTGCCAACGACAATATGCAATTGCACGTATGGAACAATGTGACGGGCTGGGGCGCCGAAGATTTGCCGTATCGCTTGGCCAATGCCGGATACAAAGTGGTGTTGTCGCCCGTTAGCAACAATTATTTAGACCTCGCTTATTGCATCCACCCGGAAGAACCCGGCCTTTATTGGGGCGGATTCCAGGACGTGGACAAGCCTTTTTATTTCATCCCGTTTGACTATTACAAAACGTCCAAAGAAGGCCCGGACGGCACGCCTGTTGATCCTTCGGTTTTCGATTGTAAGGAACGGCTCACCGATTTTGGCCGGAGCAATATTGTCGGCATTCAGGGCTTGTTGTGGAATGAAAACATCCGGAGCGTTGAATTGATGGATTATATGCTGTTGCCCAAACTATTGGGTGTGGCGGAAAGGGCCTGGGCGCCGGAGCCGGGTTGGTCCATTGAAAAAGATAAAACCCGGTTTGAGCAGTTGTATAACGAAGCCTGGTCGGTTTTTGTCAACGTGCTCGGGAAAAGGGAACTTCCCAGGTTGGATTATTTTGCAGGCGGATTCAACTATCGGATTCCCGCAGCGGGCGCCGCAGTTGAAAACGGCAGGGTAGGGGTGAACCTGCAATTGCCTGGTTTTGCGATCCGGTACACCACAGATGGCACGGAGCCTACGCCCCAAAGTAAATTATACAACGGCGCTGTTTCAGATAAGGGCGTCCTTAAATTTAAAGCCTTTAATGCTAAAGGCAGGGGCGGTACCACCACAACGGTGGAAAATAGGTGAGTGAAAAACAAAGGTTCCGGGAGGTTTCAGGTTCAGGTGTCGGACACTTTCAAAGTGTCCGACACCTGAACCTGAAACCTCCCGGAACCTGTCCCTACCCGTTCAACCCATCCATATACCCGTTCAGCACCTTATAGTTGGAAGGCGCGTGTTTTGTGGCCTATACTTGTGTCATAAAAAAGTACAGAACATGAAAACACGCTTCTTTCAATTATTCGGAATATTGCTGGCTATGGTCGCCGGATCATGCAGCAACAGCAGTGATGACAATTCACCGGCAGGCAATCTGCCCGACATTCTCACCGATGGAACCGGCCAATGGAAGGTTTCTTACTACTGGGACAAAGACAAAGACGAAACGAACGACTTCGCGGGGTACACCTTCAATTTCAGAAGCGACGGCGTACTCGAAGCGGTGAAAGGCGGCGTAACAACGAACGGAACCTGGCAACACAATGCCAGCAGCAACAAGCTGATCATCAATCTGGGCGCTGTGAAACCTTTAAGCAACGCAACGGACGACTGGCTGCTCATCGAACGGACGGACAACCTGATCAAATTGCGCGACGACAATACCGAACACGTAGAGGAATTGTTTTTCCAACGATTGTAAAAGGAGGTTTAAGGAGGTTCACGTGTCGGACACTTCCAAAAGTGTCCGACACGTGAACCTCCTTAAACCTCCTCGGCCTTTACCGGCAAAAAAGCGCACGAAGCCTCGAAGATGGCCTCTTCGAGGTTTTGTCGTTTTTGGTGGAGGGTAGCAGAATCCCATTCAAAGACTTGCGAAAAGACGGCGAGCACAGCCTCCTGAACCGGTGCAATACCCGGCAGGTCAAAATACAAGCGGCCACTGCGGCGCTCAAAAAAATCGAGCGGCTCCAGCGCCATTTCCTGATGGATGGCAAACCAGGCTTCCGCACAAGCCAGCGCTGTTTCCGGCGCATGAGGATAGGCGGGCAGTTGTTCCAGAATGGCGTCTGACTGGCGGCCATAGTTGGCAACCAAATAATCGGCGCGCCAGCCCGGCACATTCAGTACCTCTAACTTGGCGCTCAATTCTTCCCGGTAGCGGTTCACTTCTGCCGCATCGCGGAAATAACCGCCGCGCAGCGGAATTTTATCGGTAAATGAAATCATGAAGTTTTTGCCGTGTTCCGCTTTTAGCCGGTCGGCGACTAAGTTCACGACCTTTTCCCCCATTTTGCGAAAGCCGGTCAGCTTGCCGCCTGCAATGGAAATCAGTCCGGTTGGCGAGCAGAACAGTTCGTCTTTGCGCGACATTTCCGAAGCGGATTTGCCTTCTTCGTAAATCAAAGGACGCAAACCCGCCCAGCTCGATTCCACATCGTGAATGTTCAGTTCGGCTTTGGGAAACATATTATTCACCGCATCAAGCAGGTATTCCACGTCTTCCCGCAAAACGCGGATGCGGTCGGGATCGCCTTCGTAAGGCGTGTCCGTAGTACCGATATACGTTACGCGATGGCGGGGGATGGCAAAGATCATGCGTCCGTCGGGGGCATCGAAATAAGCTGCCTGCCGGATGGGCAACCGCTCCCGTGGCACCACGATGTGAACGCCTTTGGAAAGGAAGAGGCGTTTGCCATTGAGAGAATGATCTGTACGCCTCAAATGATCCACCCAGGGCCCTGCTGCATTGACAACACACAAGCCTTCCACATCAAAAGAATCCCCTCCCTGGGAGTCTTTACAGCGCACCCCGATGACCCGGTCTGTGTACAGCAAATTTTCGACCTCGGCGTAGTTGAGCAGGGTGGCGCCAAATTGCGCGGCTGTTTTCAGGGTTTCTATGGTCAGGCGGGCGTCGTCGGTGCGGTATTCGGCGTAATAGCCACCGCCCAAAAGCGCTTCCTTAGCGAGCATCGGCTCTATAGCTAATGTTTCTGGTTTATCCAGCATCTTCCGGCGGTCTTCTCCCTGCACATTGGCGAGCACATCGTACAACCAAAGGCCAAACGAGGTAGACAGCGCGCCATAGGTGCCGCTTTTAATCAAAGGGAGGAGCATTTTTTCGGCGGTAACTAAATGTGGCGCCATGCGGTGAACGATGGCGCGTTCGCTGCCAACTTCGCGCACAAGCCCCAATTCCAATTGTTTCAGATAGCGCAACCCGCCGTGGATCAATTTGGTAGATTTGCTGCTCGTGCCGGAAGCAAAATCCCGCTTTTCAAGCAGGGCTACCTTCATGCCGCGCGAAGCAGCATCCAACGCAATGCCCGCGCCGGTAATCCCACCGCCAATAATGACGAGGTCAAAAACTTCCGATTTTAACTTAGCAACAGCTCCAACGCGATGAATTGTAGAAAGCGGGTTCATGTGTAGTCTCTGTAATGAAAAGTTTATACCTTCCAGACCTGAAATGGTGGCCTATCAACGAATTTAACAAAAAGCAACTTATTCATGATTAACGACACGGAACGCCAATTTGATATTTGCTGTGCAGGAGAATTGTTAATTGACTTCATCAGTGAAGAATTTGCGGACGATTTAGACGCAGTTTCACAATTTCGGCGCCTTCAGGGTGGAAGCCCGGCCAATTTATGCATGAACATGTCGAGATTGGGCAATCGGACTGCTTTAGTTGCGACGGTGGGTCGGGATGACATGGGGCAGTTTTTACTGCGGACTGTGGAAGGGCTTGGTGTGAATTGCACCTGTTTGGCTTCGGTTGAGGCGCCTACTACGCTCATTCTCGTGACCCGCTCGCGTACGGTATCCAACTTTGAAGCCTATCGCTCCGCCGATTGTTGCATCACCTCCGAACAACTGCCCGACGCACTGCTGGCGGGGTCGCGCATTTTTCACACCACTTGTTTTGCGCTTAGCCTCGAACCAGCTCAAAGCGCCATTCTGAATGCGGCGCAACGGGCGGCGGCTTTCGGCTGCCAACTGAGCATAGACGCCAATTATGCGCAGAAACTCTGGCCCGATCGGGAACAAGCCCAGGCTGTAGTGGCCGCTTATTGCGCTCACGGGGCGCTGGTGAAAGTGAGCGAAGTAGATTGGGAACGCCTTTACGGCAGTCCGATGAAGACTCCGAAAGCCGCCGCTGATCATTTTTTGTCGCTTGGCGCAAAAGAAGTCTGCGTCACCCTGGGTGGCGAAGGATGCTTAGCTGCCACGGCAACAGAACAACTTTTTTTGCCGGCCAGACCCGTGCAGGTGAAAGATACAACCGGCGCAGGCGATGCTTTCTGGTCGGGCTACCTCAGTGCCTGGCTCGACGGTCGCAACCTCGAAAACTGTGCAAAAGCAGGACGGCGGATGGCCGAAATCAAATTAGGCTATTTTGGGTCTTTGCCCAAAGTAGTGGAGCGGGAAGCGATTTATACCGGGTAAGTCATTCCGCATCAGCAGGTTTGCCGGCAAGGTCGTTAAAGGCCAGTACCTGTTCGTAATCGCCAAGAATCGCAACGACATCGCGCTGGCGCAGGACTTCGGTTGCCCCCGGGTTGGGGATCAAATGACCTTCCCGGAGCAGGGCAACAATGCAGGCGCCGGTTTCGCGCCGCACATCGGTTTCCAAAAGGGATTTGCCTACTAAAGCACTTTCGTTGTTAAGCTCTACCCAGGTTACATCTGCCAGCCGGGCCACATCCTGCACCTTATCTGAAAAAACATGAGCCTCGTCGAGCGGCGCGCCCAGCATCTCGCGGGCTTCTTTGCGCATGTCGTCGGCTAAGCGGTAAATTTCGCTTGCAGAAAAACCGAGGTGGTATAGTGCCGTTCTGGCGATTTCAATGCTTGCTTCAAATTCGGGATGCACAACCTCGTAGATGCCCAACTGACGCATGTTTTCCGCCTGCTCGATGCTTTCCACGCGAGCCACGATGTGCAAATCAGATTTGAGGGACCGCGCCTGCCGGGTAATGGCCTTGGCGGTAATGGTGCCAGGCGCCGTGATGATCAGCAGTCTTGCATGGGAAACCCCGGCCGCTTCCAGCACGGCATGTTGGGCGGCATCGCCATAAACCAAAGGCAATCCGGCCGCTTTGGCTTCTTCTAAGCGCCGGTGGTTGTGTTCAATCACCACAAAAGGCAGTTCGAGGTATTGCAGTACCTTGCTCACGTAGCGCCCGACGCGCCCTCCGCCGGCCACAACGATGTGGTCGTTGAGTTTATCGCTGACCACATTAATGGTCTCTAATGGTTCTGCCGGCAGTCTACGGCGCCTGAAGGCATACACGGGGCCGGTAAGCCCGGAAACTAAAGGTGTCATCACCATCGTGACGATGGTAGCCGCCAGCACTAAGGAGTATTGTTCTTTGGAAAGCGTACCGTCTTTGACGCCCGACCGCGCCAGTACAAAAGCAAATTCACCAATTTGAAACATCGTGAGCGCCAGCGCAATGGGAATGATGTTGCCATAGCCGAAAAGTTTGGGCAACAATCCAAAAATCAACCCTTTTCCCGCAACGACTAATCCAACCAGCAAAAGGATCGAACCCCAGTTGTCGAGCAGGAAAACAGGGTCTATCAACATTCCGATAGAGGTGAAAAACAACAGCCCGAACAGGTCGCGCAACGGGGTAATGTCGCTCAGCGCCTGGTGTCCGTAGTCCGATTCGCTGAGCACCATCCCGGCGATGAATGCGCCAAAAGCAAAGGATAAGCCGAACAGGTAAGTGGCATAACCGATGCCCAGACCAATGGCCATGATGGTCAGTAAAAACAGTTCGCGCGAATTCCAACCCGCAACCACGCGCATCAGCATCGGAAAAATCCGGGTGCCGGCAACCACCATTACAACCAGAAAAACAGCAGCTTTCACGGCGGCCATTCCCAAAGCAGGCAACCCGGTTTCCAGATTGCTCATTTCGGGCAGGATGATCATCATCGGCACAATGGCAAGGTCTTGTACAATCAGGATCCCGATCATGACCCGGCTCGACAGCGTGCCAATATTCCCCTGATTCGCCAGCGTTTTCAAAATTACCATGGTACTCGACAGTGAAATGAGGGCGCCCAGCCATACCGAAGTTACCCAGTTCCAACCCAGCAATTGTCCGATCAAATAGCCGTAAGCGATGGTCAGGACAATCTGGATAATCCCGCCGCCCAACGCAATGCGGCGTACCGACAGGAGTTCCTTGAAGGAAAACTCTAACCCCAATCCAAACAACAGCAGGGCCACGCCAATTTCAGCTAATAGTTCTATTTCGTGGATATCAGAGATCGTTACGCCCCCGGTATAAGGCCCAATAGCAATGCCGGCAAGCATATACCCCAGAATCAGCGGCTGCTTGAGGCGCTGCATAACCAATGCCCCAAAAAAAGCGGCTACTACGATGATGATGATGTCGGCGGCTATTCCCATGCTGATTGGTTATTAAGGAGTCCCAGCAAATATTCTCCATATCCGCTCTTAAGGTAGCGCTGTGCTATTTTTTCCAACTGTACCGCATCAATGAAGCCCATTTCGTAGGCCGTTTCTTCGATACAGCCAATTTTTAAGCCCTGGCGGTCTTCGATGACTTCAATGAATTGGCCTGCCTGCATCAGCGATTTATGGGTGCCTGTATCGAGCCACGCCACGCCGCGGCCCAGTACGGCTACTTTCAGGTGGCCCGCTTTCAGGTAATGTTTGTTTACATCGGTGATTTCATACTCGCCACGCGCGCTTGGCGCAAGGTTTTTGGCAATGTCAACGACGGTATTATCATAAAAATACAGTCCCGGAACTGCAAAATTGGACTTGGGCGCTTTCGGTTTTTCTTCAATCGAAATGGCGCGAAAATTTTGATCAAATTCAACCACTCCGTAGCGTTCGGGGTCAGCTACCTGGTAGGCGAAAATGACGCCGCCTTCCGGATTGACGCAGCTTTGGAGCAATTCGCTCATGCCCGCGCCATAGAAGATATTGTCGCCAAGAATCAGGGCAACGGCATCCTGACCAATAAACGACGCGCCAAGTACAAAAGCCTGCGCCAAGCCGTTCGGCTCGTATTGCGGAACGTACTCAAAACGGCACCCGATGAGGCTGCCATCGCCCAGCAGCTTTTGGAAATGGGGCAGGTCTTCCGGTGTGGAAATGATCAGAATTTCGCGAATACCCGCCGATAACAAGGTGGAAAGCGGGTAATAAATCATGGGTTTGTCGTAAACCGGCATCAATTGTTTGCTTACCGCTAAGGTGAGCGGATAAAGCCGGGTGCCAAGTCCGCCGGCAAGGATGATTCCTTTCATGAAAAGACGCTGAGTTGGTGAAGCAGGTCGTCCTGCAATATCGAAAGCTGGTACAAAGGAACGAATTCAGAACGACCTGACAAAGCCCGCAGGAGTCTTCAGGCCTCCGTCATCAAACGCAGTTCCGTCCGGAGCTCCTGAACAACTTGCCGGTAGTTGGCCTCCAGCGCACCGATCATAGGGCCAATCGCTTCAGGAGTTTTCATCGCAACCAGCGCTTTCCAGATTTGGCTGTTGGCAGTGCTCATCTCCGCATTACCCGCAAAAGCCAGCGTAGTTTTCATGCGGTGGACATGATTTTTGATGTCGCCCCAGGCCTGCACAGCATAGAGGTCGGAAAGTTGGGGAATGGTTTCTGTGAGTTCCCGTGCGATTAGCTCCAGTAAAGTGGACCGGGTATTGTTATCGTCCCCGGCGACCTGATCCAAATAACTCAGGTCAATGAACTCGTAGTTGGATGACGGCATAGTCGTTCCTGTTTAAATACGGGTGGTCTTCTTTTTGGACTTCGGCGGTGCTTTGCGCTCTTCCTGTGGGGGAACCGGTATTTCTAAGTCATCGAACCAGTCTAAGCGCGGCATGGCGTCGAACCCCTTGAACCAATCGTCCATCATACCCTGTTTTTGGCGGGGCTCCGGGTTTTGAATAACGCCATCGGGGTTGGGCACAACCAGCACTTCTTTGGCGTCGGTTTCGAGGATTTTATACCCTGCTTTGATGCTGGCGGGTTGGATGTAGTAATTTCCGACCTCTCTGGGCTTCAAATAGTAGGTATAGGCCACACTTTGGGTAATCCTTCCGTTGCTCATGCTAAAGCTGGAGGACATGTTGGGACCGCTCATCACCTCAAATTCATCGAAAGCAGGTGGGCGAAATTCACTTCCCGATGCATTTTCAAGGCTGAACTTCACCTGAAAATAGTTGCCAAACAGCACAGAATCGGTACTCACTTCAACGGTGAACTTTACGTTTTCCTGACCCGAAGCGGTCATCATTGCCAGACAAACCAGGCCACATGCAAATAATGTCTTCATAGTCTCATTTTTTTTAGTGTTTGAATGACTAAAGATCAAAAAATCTTCCTTCCGTTGCACCTGCAAAAATAGCTCAAAAAGCTGTTGGATTTTTACAAATTAAACAACTGTATGAAGATGAGGTTTTTGTGAAAATGCCCTGTTTTGCATTTTTTACGCAAAAATATCGCCAACTGCATGTCGCTATAAGTATCTGATAAACAATTTTTTACAAAAAGTGTTGATAACTTTCTTTGGTTTTTCTTGTTTTTCGACGAATAGTGTTTCTAATTTAGCGTCGTTAACCGAACCTTTTACAATTATGGAAACTGTACCTTCTCGAAGTTGTTTTACAACTTTTATCTGTCTTTTTTTCTTCTTTATCTCCAACGCCGCTACCCCGCCAAAACACCCTCCAATAGCAACTCATCCCGATCTCAGTGAAGATCTGGTGAAAGAAAGACTAAAAAGCATTGAGCACAAACTTGTCGAAAGCAAGTACAATGCTGCTGTGGCTGCGAACATCCACAAATACATTGTTCGCTACAAAAAAGGCGCCGAGCGTATCCTCGGTCGAACTGCGCTTTATTTTCCGATTTTTGAAGACTACATCAAAAAGCACAACATGCCCGAAGGGCTGAAGTACTTGCCGATTATTGAGTCTTCACTCAATCCGAACGCGGTTTCCCGGCGTGGCGCAGGCGGGCTTTGGCAATTCATGCCGGCAACCGCCCGCGAAGTTGGCCTGAAAATCAACACCCAGGTAGATGAACGCTGCGATCCGCACAAATCTACGGAAGCCGCCCTCAAGTACCTGGCGCAGCAACACGAGCGCTTCGGCAACTGGGCGCTGGCGCTCGCTGCTTACAACAGCGGCTCCGGCACGGTGACGCGCGCCGTAAAACGCGCCCGCAACAGCGATTTTTGGAAAATGCAGCGCTACCTGCCGTCCGAAACCCGCAACTATGTGCCTGCCTACATCGCTGCGGCGTATATGGCGGAGTTCTTTGAAGAACACGACATCATTCCCAACTACCCGGATGTAGACTTGCAGGTGACCGAAACGGCGCTTGTGTATGACCAATACACCTTTGCAGAAATTGTGAAGCAAACCGGCATTGACCTTGACGTACTCAAGTTGCTCAATCCGTCTTACCGGAAAGGTATTATTCCAGCCAATGAAGCGGGCAATTACATCATTCTGCCGCGTCGGGTGATGGCTGCGTTCAGTGCTTATGTAGACGAGCACCGGCCGGATAGCGGAGACGGAAGTTTGAAAACGTCGGTTCTCCCAATCTTTGTGCTCCAGTCTTCCGGAAGTTTGCATCGCGAAATGTTGCAAACGACCCACGTTGTCGAAGCAGGAGAAACTTTAGAAGGGCTTTCCAAAGAATTCAACTGCAGCATCCGGCAACTGAAGACGTGGAACAACCTCAAGTCGGGCGAGTTGATTGCCGGGCAAAAATTAGTGGTTTTTCGCCGTCCTGCGCCTGCCCGACTTGCCATCAAGATGGAAAAAATGGCGCCTGTGATCATCATTCCAGTGGTCGTACCTTCTGAAATAACAGCCGTACCTTCTTTCAAAGCACAGAAAGTTGCTTCCCGCGAAGAATATGCTTTTTATACGGTAAATCGAAAGGAGCGTCTGTCGGATATTGCCCGCCAATTGCCGGGTGTGACGACGCCGGATTTGATGAAGCTGAACAATTTTGATGACGATGTGCTTTGCAAGCCGGGAACGCGGGTCAAGATCAAAAAATTAGTTTCTAAAAAATAAACTTGCTACAACGCAGGTTCCAATAAAAAAGCAAACTACAAACCAACTTTTTTGCCTCTTGGATAAGCTCTGGAGTTTTGCTTCAGGGCTTATTTTTTTGTGTCAGTGACCGGGTGACTCCAAGTCACCCGGTCACTTTTAGACTTTCCGGCACGCTATCTGCGACTTCTTCAAAGGTGATGCCACGATAAACGTCCTGCAAAGCAATTTCAACGCTGATGCTATGCAAAAACAATTTGGAATCCAAGCCAGAAGCACGGGAAATTTTCCAAAGATTAGTTTCCGGATCGTGCAGATAAAAAGCTTCCAGGAAGGGTTCACTTTGTGAAACCAATACGTATTCCCGGAAAGAAGGAATCGAACAATAGCCCTCAAATTTTTTCCCACGATCATAAGCTGCCGTGGAATCGGAGAGGACTTCAACGATGAGCAAAGGGTTCATCAACACGTCACGGCGACCTGGGTATAGTTCAATGGGAGTCATCAGCGCGCTGGCATCAGGATAAAATATTTTATTCCCATTTGGAAGCCAAAGCTTAACATCACTTCCAAAGACAAAATACGGGGTGTTTCCTTTTTCAGAAAAGAACAGATTCAACAAGGTAATTATATTACTGCAAATCAGCCCGTGATCTATTGTTCCTCCAGCCATTTCAATGAGTTTTCCGTGGTCAAATTCGTGCTTTACTGCCGATTGTTCCTCTAAGGAGAAGTATTCATCGAGGGTATATGTTTTTCGGATAGCGGCTGTGGCAGTCATGTGCGAGGCATTTTATTTACAAAGTATTGTAAGTGACCGGGTGACTCCAAGTCACCCGGTCACTAATACGATACAAATATGCAGATTTTGAACGGGTTATTCAAGTGGTCGTGCCAAAATCCATTACAACTTCTCTTTCAAAAACTTTCCGGTATAGGACGTTTTGACCTTCACGAGATCTTCGGGTATCCCCTGAAACACCAGATGCCCGCCGTCTTTTCCGCCTTCAGGCCCCAGGTCAATGACCCAGTCGGCAGATTTGATGACCTCCATATTGTGCTCCACGACCAGCACGGAGTGGCCTTTTTCCACTAAAGCGTTCAGGGCGTTGAGCAGCTTACTGATGTCGTGAAAGTGCAGCCCCGTGGTTGGTTCGTCAAAAATGAACAGGATGTGCTCATCGGAACGTTCTTTCGCCAAAAACGAAGCCAGTTTCACCCGTTGCGCTTCGCCACCGGACAGGGTGCTGGACGATTGGCCTAATTTCACATAGCCCAATCCTACGGCGTTCAATGGCCTTATTTTGCTAACGATGTCTTTGTGGTCGCCAAAAAATGCGAGCGCTTCTTCGATACTCAGGGCGAGGATTTCAAAAATATTTTTGCCTTTGTATTGAACGTCAAGGACTTCCTGTTTGAAGCGGCGGCCTTTGCACTCTTCGCATTCCAAGCGCACGTCGGCCAAAAACTGCATCTCGATGACCTGTTCGCCTTCTCCCTGGCAGGATTCGCAGCGCCCACCTTCCACATTAAAAGAAAAATGTTTGGGTTTAAACCCGCGGATTTTTGACAGTTGCTGGTTCGACATCAGTTCGCGGATGGCGTCGTAGGCTTTCACATACGTAACCGGATTGGAACGCGACGACTTTCCGATGGGGCTTTGGTTGATCATTTCCACCGCCGTCAGCGCTTTGACATCCCCTTCCAGACCATCAAAAGCGCCGGGGCCTTTGGGCATGTTTTCTCCAAAATGCTGCAAGAGCGCAGGATAAAGGATCTGCTTCACCAGCGTGGTTTTTCCGGAGCCGGAAACGCCCGTCACCACCGTCAGCGTATGCAGGGGAATGCGCACGTCAATGTTCTTCAGGTTGTGTTGGCGCGCACCTTTCAACTCGAGGTGACGAACGGCTTTGCGTCGAATTTTAGGCACAGGAATGCTCATTTTCCCGGTCATGTACAGCGTCGTCAGACTGGTAGCGGCTTCTTTGTAGATGTTCGCAAAAGGCCCTGCAAAAACTACTTCGCCGCCGTGGATGCCAGCTTCCGGGCCAATGTCTACGAGATAATCGGCGTTTTTAATCACTTCTTCTTCGTGTTCCACCACGATGACGGTATTGCCCAAATCGCGCAGGCTTTTCAGCACTTTAATCAAGCGTCCGGTATCGCGCGGATGCAGGCCGATGCTGGGTTCGTCTAAGATGTACATCGAACTGGTCAGGTTGCTGCCCAGCGTTCGCGTCAGGTTGATGCGCTGGGTTTCGCCACCGCTGAGGGAAGCCGACAATCGCCCGATGGACAGGTAGCCTAAGCCCACGTCGCACATAAACTGGAGCCGGTTGGAAATTTCCAGCACCAATCGCCTGCCCACTTTGGCGTCGAATGCATTCAGTTCCAGCGTTTCAAAAAATGGCAGCAGCTCATCCACGGGCTGATCCACCAAATCCATGATGTTTCTGCCTGCAATTTTTACATAAGAAGCTTCTTTGCGCAAACGCCCGCCGTCGCAGGCATGGCAGGTGGTGCGACCCCGGTAGCGCGCCAGCATCACCCGGTTTTGAATTTTATAGGCTTTTTCTTCCAGCTCGGTAAAAAAAGCTTCGATCCCCTGAAAATGCGCATTGCCTTTCCACAGTAATTTTCGTTCTTCTTTGCTCAAATCCTGATAAGCGCGGTGTACCGGAAAATCAAATTTATGCGCTACTGCCAAAAAGGATTCCTGCCAAAGGCCATATTTTTCACCTTTCCAGCAACTAATGGCGCCTTCGTATACCGACATCGCTTTATTGGGCACCACTTTGTCTTCATCAATGCCCATCACCATGCTGAAACCCTCGCAAACCGTGCAGGCCCCAAAGGGATTGTTGAAATTGAACAATTGCGGCGTGGGTTCCGGAAAACTGATGCCGTCGAGTTCAAACCGGTTGTTAAAAGCCCGCGTTTCTTTGCCAATCACTTCTACTAAGCATTCGCCTTCGCTTTCGTAAAAAGCCGTTTGCACTGAATCGGCAATGCGCTTGAGGTTTTCCACGTCGTCGGGCGTGACTACAAAACGGTCAATAAGCACGTAGGTGTTGCGCTCCTTGATGTCGCCCAATTTGCTGCTCAGCAACGGCGATTGCTTGGCCAATAGATCTTCGATGTGCATCAGTTCGCCGCCAAATGATACGCGGGTGTAGCCTTTTTGCAGCAGTAGTTCCAGTTCACGCGATAAGATGCGATCGTGGTATTTATAAGGTAGCGGAATGAACAACTGCACCCGATCATCCGCATCAAATTGCTTGATAAAATCGCTGACGTCAGAAACTTCGTGCTTTTTTACAATCTCTCCGGAAACAGGCGAATACGTCTTGCCGATTCGCGCATACAACAGGCGCAGGAAGTCGTAAATCTCCGTAAGCGTGCCGACCGTAGAGCGCGCATTGGCCGTGCTCACTTTTTGCTCAATGGCAATGGCCGGACAAATCCCTTTGATGTAATCTACATCCGGTTTTTTCATCCGCATGAGGAACTGCCGCGCGTACGACGACAGGCTCTCCACATAGCGCCGCTGTCCTTCCGCGTACAACGTATCCATGGTGATGGACGATTTGCCGGAGCCGGAAACGCCCGTGACCACGACCAATTTATTTTTTGGGATCACGAGACTCACATTTTTGAGGTTGTTGGCCCGTGCGCCTTTGATGTAAATGGCGTCGCGTACTTCCTTTGGGGTGGAAGGTTCCAGTACTAAAGCCGTATCTTTTTTCTTTGCCATGGAGGTATGGTCGTGAATTGGTTGAATTAGTTGAATCAGGGGCATACACCTTTAAACAAAGTTCCAAACTTAGAGTTTTTTGGAATGCTAAATATGAAAAATGAAATGTTTTGTTTTAAATCGTTGAAGATTCCCGGGCGATGAGCTTCGCGAGCAGCCTTTTCGGCGACGACATCGAAAACGGGGAACTACTCAACGAACGTTGTGGAATGGATCGGCAAAGTGGTGCAGGACATCTTTAGTTGCAATGCAAAAAATACTTTAATTTCGGTCATGAAAAAGATCGTCACCTTTGGGGAAATCATGATGCGCTTGACCACGCCCGGGTTCAGGCGCTTTGAACAGGCTGAAAATTTTAGTGCTGTTTTTGGCGGCGGCGAAGCCAATGTTTCGGCAGCGCTCGCATACATGGGCTTGCCTTCGGCGCACGTTACCTGCTTTCCGGACCATGATTTGGGTCGGGCTGCGGCGGCTTTTTTCCAAAAGGCCGGCGTGGATATGGCGCATACGATATTTCGGGGCGAGCGGCTGGGGCTTTATTTCATGGAAACCGGCGCTGCCATGCGCGCCAGTAAAATTATTTACGACCGCTTTGGTTCGGCTTTCGCCAAATTGGAGCCGGAGTGGTTTTCCTGGGCATCCATTTTTGAGCAGGCTCAATGGTTCCACTGGACGGGCATTACGCCTGCCATTTCCGCCACAGCGGCTGAAGCTTGTTTGCAGGCGGCCAAAACTGCGCGGCAACTTGGCCTCACCGTTTCTGCGGATGTAAACTACCGGCGCAACCTCTGGCAATATGGCAAAACTGCCGCTGAAGTCATGCCCGATCTCGTCGCGCAATGCGATATCGTGGTCTGTACGGAAGGCGACGCCGCAGATATTTTCGGCATCGAAACGGGCGATTTTACCTCCATGGCGACCGCTTTAATGCAGCGTTTTCCCAACCTGAAAAAAGTGATCGCGACGCGCCGTACCACGCTAAGCGCTTCCCACAACCACCTGACGGGCATCTGTTTTGACGGGAGTAACTACATCGAATCGCCTACCCTCGACATCAACCCGATCGTGGATAGGATCGGCGGCGGCGACGCTTTTATGGCCGGATTTATTTACGGAACACTGCACTACGAAGATATGGCATCTGCCCTGCATTTTGCCACGGCGGCATCCGCACTAAAACACACCATTGAAGGCGATTTCAACCTTGCCCGCGTTTATGAAGTGGAGCAGGTGATGGACGGGGAGGTGTCGGGGCGGTTGTTGAGATGAGGGCGAGAGGGAGAAGGAGAGAGGGGGAGAGGGGAGATTGTCACGTGTCACGTTGTCACGTCCTAAAATAAGTTTACAGTGAGCGGGCGATTACTGAAATAGGTTTACATTCACAAAATATTAAATTTGTAAAAAAAACGCACCATTATGTTGGAAACCTTGTCTCTGCACCCACTTGTTCCGGTATTTTTTCATCCCGACGCCCTTTATTCCCAAAACCTTGTGCAAGCCTGCTACGAAGGCGGCATGAGGCTGGTGGAATTCACCAACCGCGGACCGGAAGCGCCGGAAGTATTTGCCCACTTAAGGCAATTTACCCGGCAGCGTTATCCCGATCTGTTGCTGGGGATAGGCACCATTTATACTGCAGCAGAAGCGGAGTTGTTTATTGATTTGGGCGCTGATTTTGTGGTGCAACCTGTCACTGTTCCGGAAGTAGGCGAGGTTTGCAAACGCCATAAAATACCCTGGATTCCGGGCGCCATGACGCCGACGGAAATTTTCCGGGCGCTGGAATTGGGCGCAGCGGTGGCCAAAGTTTTTCCGGGCATCGCTTTGAAACCGGATTTCATCAAAGCGTTGCGTGGCCCCATGCCCAAAGTCCCCCTCATGGTGAACGGCGGCATGGAACCCACGGAGGAATGCCTGAATGCGTGGTTTGAAGCGGGCGCTACGGCGTTGGGAATGGGCGCACAACAGTTTTTTCAGGATAAGGAGATGCAGGATTTTGAGTCGGTGCGGGAAAAGGTTGCGGCGATGATGGCTGTGGCGCAAAAGCGGTAATACGATTTGAATTTTCAATGAAAATCCTTATTTTTGTATAAAACAGACCAATGGTTACCTATCAGGTTCAAATACCAGAGTCAAATCAGGAAGCATTTCTGAACATCATCCGTTCACTCCAAAGCTTGGGTGTGATTACTTCGTTCAGTGCATCTGATAACCTGACTCATCCTGGCTCGCCTATCCCGATAGAAAGCCTGCTAGCGATTTTAAAAACCTCGGAGCAACAGGTAACGGACGGGTTGGTAATACCCGCAGACCAAGTTGGCGATTACATGAAATCATGGCGGGCAAACAGGTAAACTCACCTTATCCAATAACGCCTTTAAAATCCCTTCATCCGTCCTCGGATTCACCAGCGTTACCCGCAGCCACGTAAATCCCCGCAACTGCGTTTGCACAATATAAAAATGGCCGTCTTCCACAATTGCTTTTCGGATGCGGGCATTCAGCCGGTTGTTGGCTTCCGCATCGCCCGGGCCGAGGTAGCGAAAACAGACGATGTTGCATTCCGGCTCGACCGCCAATTCAAAGTCGGGGCGGTTTTGGATCAACCGGGCAAACGCCGCGCCGAGGTCGTACATGCGCGTCACGAAAGTATCAAACAACGCCGTGCCATAGGTGCGCCAAAGCACGTAAACCTTTGCGCCCATCATCACTTTGGTGCATTCAAACGTGCGCCGGGCAAGGTTGAACCACTCCGGGTCGGTGGCTTGCCCAAACAGGTATTGCGCTTTTTGGTTGAAGGTTTGGTGGCTGTGCGCACCGTTTTTGAAAACTAAAGCCGTGGTCACCGCAGGCGTGAGGAGCATTTTGTGAAAATCCATCACCACCGAATCGGCTAACGAAATGCCGTTCACCAAACGGCGATATTTTTGGGAAAAGACCGAGGCGCCGCCGTGTGCGCCGTCCACATGAAACCAAAGGTTGTGCTTGGCGCAAAATGCTGCAATGGCTTCCAGATCGTCGAAAGAACCGGTTGATGTGGAGCAGGCGCTGCCCACCACCGCGATGACTTCCAAACCTTTGTCCGCAGCATTTCGGAAGTATTCCTCCAGCAATTCCGTGCGCATTTGAAACCGGGCGTTCACCGGAATTTTGATGATCCCCGCTTCGCCCCAACCCATGATCCGCGCGGTGCGATCCACGCAATAATGCGCTTCTTCCGATACCATCAATGCCATCGGCCGGAGGTTGCCTTCTTTCCAGACGTTGGCTTCCGCCCGGATGCTGCGAGCCGCGAGCATGGCCGTCAGGTTGGCTAAGGTGCCGCCGGAGGTCAGAAAGCCGTCCGCTTCCGGGCCGAAGCCCATTTGTTTGGCCAAAGCGCGTACTACATTGACCTCGATTGCCGTGCCAGGAATGCCCATTTCATAAACGCCCATCCCGTTGTTGAGAAAATCGCCCAGCAGGCCCGCCAAAGCAGCAATGGGCGCCGGCGGACTGATCTGATGCCCCATATAGCGCGGGTGGTGGAGTTGTACCGATTCGGCCAATATTTCCTGCAATAAATCCACTGCATCACCGCCCGGCATTTCAGGGTCGAACTGCCAGCGTTCGAGGGCTTCACCGGGCTGCTGCCAGGTGATGGCTTGTTCTGTCAGGCCGTGTTGCGTGTTGCTTAAATGGTCGGCTAAGACATCAATCAGCCGATGCCCGGCTTCCCGAAAAGCTTCCGGGTCGTAAACCTGTGCGAGTATGTCTTCCATGATTTATTCATTTTATGATACAAGGTTCGCAATTCGGGAAAGATTTCTGAAATGTGATCAGGATTAAATATCTTTCTCCCTGAATAGAGTCTATCAAAAACGAAAATATGACTTTCGAAGAATACCGCCGCCACGATGCCACCGCCTTAGCCGAACTCGTGCGCACCCGTGCAATCAAAGCTTTTGAAATCCTTGAACTCGCCATCGCGCGGGCAGAAGCCGTGAATCCAAAAATCAACGCCATCATCCATCCAACATACGGTCTGGCGCGAAAAATGGCGGATTCGATCACCCCTGACCTGCCGTTTGCGGGAGTGCCTCTACTGATCAAAGACCTGCTGATGGAAGTGGAAGGGGCGCCTATGCACCAGGGCTGCCGGGGTTTTCGGGGTTATGTTTCCAAACAGGACAGTTATGTCGTTGGGAAATACCGCCGTGCCGGGATGCTGTTTCTTGGCAAAACCAACCTGCCTGAATTTGGTTTGACGCCTTTTACAGAACCCGAATTATACGGCCCCACGCTCAATCCCTGGGATACAACGCGCACCACAGGCGGCTCCAGCGGTGGTTCAGCAGCGGCGGTCGCGGCAGGCATTACGCCAATTGCCACAGCCAACGACGGCGGCGGCTCCATCCGTATTCCGGCTTCTTGTTGCGGACTATTTGGACTCAAGCCCAGTCGCGGACGGATCAGTCTGGGCCCGGTGGCCGGCGAACTCTGGAGTGGCGCCGTTGCGGAAGGCTGCGTGAGTCGTTCGGTGCGCGACAGTGCGGCCCTGCTGGATTTGATTCAAGGCGACGAGCCGGGAGAGTTGTACCTCACCCAACGGCCCGGTCGGCCTTACGTAGAGGAACTGCAAACCACGCCGCCCCGCCTGCGCATCGGCTTTGCCACCACGCATACGCTGGGGCAACAAACAGAGCCGGAATGCATTGCCGCCGTGCAGCACACTGCAAAATTGCTGGAATCACTGGGCCATGAGGTAGAAGAAGTGGCTTTGCCTTATCGCAAAGAAGACCTGACCAAAATTTTTGTGATGATGGTTTTCGGCGAAGCCGCTGCCAGTGTTGCAGAATTGGAACTGCACTTAGGTCGAAAGCCCAGGCCATCGGATGTGGAACAAAGCACCTGGGCGCTGTATTTGCTGGGGCGGGCATATTCCGCGATGGACTTTGCATCAGCCAAGCGGCAGTGGAATGAAATCGCCCGGCGGGCAGCGGCTTTTCACGAGCGCTACGACCTGCTGCTGACGCCAACCCTGGCCATGAAGCCGTTTCCAACCGGCGCTTTGCAACCCACCAAACAAGAGCGGTTGTTGATTCGCATCATCAGCACGTTTGGACTCAAAGGCTTGTTGCGCGCCAATGTAGACGAGCTGGCAGAAAAAATATTTGCATTTATTCCCTTCACGCCCATCGCCAATATGACCGGGCAACCTTCCATGTCTGTTCCACTGTACTGGACGGAAGAAGGGCTGCCGGTGGGGAGTATGTTTACCGCAAATCTTGGCCGGGAAGATTTGTTGTTTCAATTGGCAGGGGAATTGGAGCAAGCGCAGCCGTGGTTTGAGCGGGTGGCAATATTCTAAAACAAAACAGCGTTTTTGGGTATCTAAACACATTCAATGAACGCGCATCCCTTTCGTCTTATCCAATCTGTATGCCTGCTTGTATTGGTCATTGCTGTTCCTGCCTGTAACGCTTTGCGTGGGTTACGCCCGGATAATTCAGGCACCCACACGAATAAAAGCAAAGATACGAAGGCCGATCTGCGACGCGAGGTCGTCTCTTTTGCTCAGCAATTTAAAGGAACCGACTATAAAGAAGCGGGCAAAACGCCTAAAAGCGGTTTCGATTGTTCCGGATTCACCGGCTACGTGATGCGCAACTTTGACGTACAAATAAGCGCCAGTTCGCGCGATCAGGCCAAACAGGGTCGCACCGTCCCACTGAAAGAAGCAAAGCAAGGGGATCTGATTTTTTTTCGACGCAGTTCCACCACGCCGGTCTTCCATGTAGCCATGATTGTGTCTAATGACCGGGATGGCATAAAAATCATTCACAGCACCAATACCCGCGGCGTTGTGGTAGATAACCTGCTTGAAAATTCTTATTGGGAGCCTAAAATCTATCAGGTACGGGACGTGCTGAATACTAAATAGTTTGGATAATCGCCCTGCCCTGCCTATCTTGGTTGCGCACAATTCCGATGAGAAATGAGAGCGCTTCCCATATTGATTGCCCTGGTGTTGTTAAGCCATACCCGACTCTCTGCCACACACATCGTTGGCGGAGAAATGAATTATACTTGTCTGGGCAACAACCAATACGAAATTACGCTGACCATTTTTCGGGATTGCTTTTATGGTAGCCCGCTCGCGTTTTTCGACAATCCGGCGTCAATCGGGGTTTTTAACGCGCAAAATATGTTGCTGCAAAACATCCTGGTGCCGTTGATGAACAACGATACCTTGAGCCCGGTACTCAGCGGGCAGTGTTTTGTGGTGCCGCCAGATGTTTGCGTGCATACCACCACTTACCGCACCACGGTTACGCTGCCGCCCGTCATCGGCGGTTACCAGTTGTCTTACCAGCGCTGCTGCAGGAATCAGACCATTCTTAATATTGTGGATCCGCTGGCAACAGGCGCGACCTACGGCGTGACCATTTCGGAGCAGGCATTGCTCGAATGCAATACCAGCCCGAAATTTCAGCAATGGCCGCCCTTGTATATTTGTGTCAACGAGCCAATTTCATTTGATCAATCGGCTACGGACGCCGATGGAGACTCTATTGTTTATAAACTTTGCGCGCCCCTGACCGGCGCAACCCCTGCGGTTCCACAACCCCAGCCGCCAAACAATCCGCCTTACAATCCGGTCACCTGGATTGCGCCTCCTTACGGTGTTGCCAATATGCTCAATGGCTTTCCGGGCGGGAATGTCCTGGAAATTGATCCTTTCACGGGTTTGCTGACCGGCACGCCAAATACGGTGGGGCAGTTTGTGGTGGGCATCTGCATTGAGGAGTACCGCAATGGCGTACTGATTTCCACGACCCGACGCGATTTTCAATACAATGTCGGCGTATGCGGACAACCTACGGCCGCTTTTCTGGCGCCCGAATTGCAATGCGGCGATCTTACCGTAAATTTCATCAACCAAAGCCAGACTGCGAATGATTATGTCTGGCATTTTAATGACCCTGGCGCTGCGCAAAATGTCTTTTTTACCAAAGATGTGACTTTTACGTTTTCAGATACCGGGCGGTATGAAGTGATTTTGGTGGTGAACCCGAATACGGTTTGTCAGGATACTTTTCGCCAGGAAATTTATTTACAGCCGGGTTCGATTGTGCCTGCATTTAGCTACGAACTTGGCGCCTGCACGGATTCCTTGCTGGTAGGAGTCACCGACCTCAGCACGGATTCGGTTTCCCAAATCAACGAATGGAACTGGAGTCTGGAACCAGGCAATCAAAATGCAACCGCTCAAAATCCGGTTTTTGCCTTAACGGAAAGCGGGGAATACAAACTGACGCTGACCGTTACCGCCGAAAATGGTTGTAAAGCCACGACCGAACAACTCTTTGACGTCGAATTAATTGAAGAGGTCATCGAGCGCGACAGTTTTTCCATTTGCCCCGGGGTGGGCGTCCAACTAAACAGCATTTTTGACGACTCGTATACTTATCAGTGGTCGCCTGTGGAAACGCTGAACGATCCCACTTTACCAAATCCGCTGGCATTTCCGCAGTCTACTACAACGTATAGGGTTACCATTACGGACGCAGCCGGATTTTGCAGCATTCAGCGTTCGGTGCTGGTTTTTATTCCTGAGGCTATTGTGCTGGATTTGCCGGAAAACGAAACAACCTGTTTGCCCCAGATACTCCTCGATGCGGATGCGAATGTGCCGGGGGGCTATTTTTGGGCGTTGAATCCGAATTTTACCAACCAGATTGCAGATACAGACACCGTGACCGTTACGCCTTTGGGTCAAACGACTTATTACCTCCTGTTTCGCGACGAATATGGTTGTTTTAAAACGAGCAGCGTCACGATCACGGGGCTTGGCGTAAACCTTCAACTCTCCGATTCGCCGGTCATTTGTGAAGGAGATATTGTCGCGCTTGCTGCCCTTAATGCAGATCCGGCGGATACCTTGATCTATCAATGGTCGCCGCAAGATCAGATTGTATTGTTGGGAAATACCTCCACGCCGATCGTGCAACCGTCGCAGGCCGGAACGACTTATTTTGTGGTGAGTGCCAGCAACCAGTTTGGCTGCAGCCTCACCGATTCCATTCCGGTAACGGCTATTGACACCAGTTCCCAGTTGGCCTTTGTTGCGGCCACCCAATGTAGTGGCTACACGGTTCAGCTTTCCAGTTCGAGTGTAAATGCACCGTTTTATACCTGGCATTTTGGCGACCCGGAGCAACCCAACGCCGTTGGAACCGGCGGGGCTGTGTCGCACACGTACCCCGGCCCCGGCGACTACGCGGTGATGGTCACGTTGGCCTCCTTTTTGCCTTGCCCCGATACGTTGTTCAAAACGATCACAGTGAGCGAGCCGGGTATTTCTGTGGCTTTCGACTGGTCTTACCTGAGTTGTACAGACACGGCATTGGTTCAATTCAACGACCTGTCGGTGAATACCCAAAGTACAATTGTGGAGCGCTTCTGGCTTTTGGGCAATGCGCCGCCGTTGACTACGGCTAATCCAACCCTGACTTTGACCCAAAGTGTGCAGTTAAATGTTGGATTAGTGCTCGTTTCTTCCGATGGGTGCCGCGATACCTTGCGCCAGCCGGTGAACATAGAAATGATTGAGTTGGAGCTTTCGGATACGCTGGTGTGTTTTGGGCAGTCGGCCATTTTGAATGCTTTTGGCAATGAAGATTATACTTATGCGTGGTCGCCGGAAGCGGCATTCGATAATCCAACGGAGGTTAGCCCGATTGTTAGTCCGGAAACCACAACGACTTATACGGCTGCGATATCGGGCGTAAACGGGCAGTGTATGGTAGAACGGGAAATCTCCGTGACCGTGACGCCTGCTATTGTTTACGACCTGCCGTCTGATACGGCCATTTGCGACCGGGATTTTTTGTTGTACGCCGATAATAATGGTCCCCAGGATTTGGATTACGCCTGGTCACAATCACCGGCATTTACACCAATTTTCAGCACAGAACCGGAAGTGACCGTGCAGCCGGGACGCCCTTCGGTGTTTTATCTGCGGATGACCGACGAATACGGCTGCCAGGTGGTTGACAGTGTAGCCGTTACCGGCAATGGCGTACGGATTAGTGCGACCGATTTGTTCACGGTATGCGTGGGGGATACGCTTCAATTAGCGGTGAATAATCTAAATGGCGACGCGCTGGCTTACGAATGGTCGCCCGAAAACGGGATTATCGCTGGTGCAAATACAGCCACGCCGTTGATCAGCCCGGTGTCGAACCAAACGTTTTATACGGTTCAGGCAACCAATGCGTTGGGCTGTGCGGCCTCGGAGACCGTGGAGGTCAATCTATTCAACTTTGTGCCGCCGTTGGCCATTCTTGCCCAGCCGGATACTATTGCTGCCGGGGAAGACGTGCAATTGGAAGCGACCGAAAACGCCGGCTACATCTACTATTGGGAGCCATCCGAAACCCTGAACGCGAACGATATCTACAACCCCACGGCTACTCCGTTGGAAACGACCACTTATAACCTGACCATCCGCGATCCGAGTGGGTGTATCAACCGCCGTTCGGTAACGATCACAGTTTTCAACCCGGAATGCCGCGAACCTTTTATTTTTGTGCCCAATGCATTCACCCCCGATGGCGACGGCCTCAACGAGGTGCTTTTTGTGCGGGGCGCTGCCATTGACGAACTATTTTTTGCGATCTACAACCGCTGGGGTGAAAAAGTCTTTGAAAGCGCTTCGAAAACTCAGGGCTGGGATGGCACCTATAAAGGGAAAATGCTCACGCCGGATGTGTACGGCTACTACGTAGAGGTGCGCTGTTTTAATGGGGAGACGTATTTTAAGAAAGGGAATGTGACGTTGATAAGGTGAGGATTTGAGGATTTGAAGATTTGAAAATTTGAAGATTGGGGCGACGTCCACAGTATGTTGAAAATTGATAACTTTGGATGATGAAATGATAAAAGCATGTACATTAAGAAGGTTGTCATAGAAAATATCCGCTCCATTTCGCATTTTGAGATATAATCCCCGAAGCCCTCCAATGGTAAACATGGTAAACACCATCATTTTAAAACCTGACTTAAATTGACATTAGCTATGAACCGCATTATTTTACTTGTTCTTTTTCAAATCGCCTGCTTTAGCGCCACCCTTGCCCAATACACCTTCACCACAAGCAGCCAGGCCAAATGCACGGCCATTAAAAATCAGCAATCTACCGGCACCTGCTGGAGTTTCACCACGGTTTCTTATTTGGAATCGGAACTCCTGCGCCTCGGCAAGGGCGAATACGACCTCTCGGAAATGTTCTTAGTGCGCACCATTTATAAAGACAAAGCCCGCAATTACGTGCTGCGCCAGGGCAAGGCCAATTTTAGCCAGGGTGGTTTGTCGCACGACGTGATCCGGGCTTTTAAAATGGGCGGCATCGTTCCCGAAACGGTTTATTCCGGCAAGCGCAGCGGCGATGCGGTACACGACCACAGCGAAATGGAAACAGCCATGAAAGGTCTGCTGGATGCGGTCGTGAATGGCAAAAGTGTAAGCGACAAATGGCCCGCCGCCATCGAAGGCACGCTGGATGCCTATATGGGGAAACCGCAGGAAAAATTTGACCACCAGGGCAAAAACTGGACGGCGAAAGATTTTGCCAACAGCCTCGGCCTCAACCCGGATGATTACGTGAGCCTGACTTCGTTTACGCACCATCCTTTCTACGAAGCCTGCATCGTGGAAGTGCCGGACAATTATTCCAACGGTTCTTACTACAACCTCCCGCTCGACGAATTTCAGGCGGTGGTGGATTATGCGCTTGCCAATGGCCACACGGTTGCCTGGGATGGCGATACGAGCGAAAAAAGCTTCAGCGGCAGAGAGGGCATCGCGGTCATCCCGGCAGAAGCGGGTCGGAGCGATTTGTTTTCCAGGCCCGCAGCAGAAACCAAGGTAGATCAGACCCTGCGCCAGCAAGCCTTTGAAAGCTACGCCACCACCGACGACCACCTCATGCACTTAGTGGGTATCGCCAAAGATCAAATCGGCACGGTGTATTACCTCACCAAAAACTCCTGGGGAGAAATCAGCCCTTACAAAGGTTTTCTGCATCTGTCGTCGAGCTATTTCCGGCTGAAAACGGTGGGCATTATGGTGCATAAAAGTGCTATTCCAAAAGCCATTGCGCAAAAAATTAAGTGGTAATTGATGGGCTTTAATAAGTTGGTATCCATGTCTCTTTTTGCAAGGCGGATTGCTGGATTTTGCCTGTTTGCAAGTTTGCCTGTGTTATTCGTTTCTTGTTCCGGAACAGCTCCTGATAACAGCAATACTGTTGTCGTACTCCAGGATGAATTACCGGGCAAGTGGCGCGCCGTAGGCATTACCATCCACATCACCGACAGCCTGGCCACCGCACAAACCCTGCAAATTGACGAAGCCACCCTGCGCGAAAAACCCATCCTTTGGGAATTTGAAACCGGCAACCGCTACCGTGCCACCGCTAATGGGGAACAGTCGCGGGGCATCTGGAATGCATTCAGTGACACCCTGATGATGGTAGAACCCAGGACGACTTACCAATATGTAGTTAATTTCACAGACAAAGAAGCCATTTTTCGGGCCACATTGGATTGGGATGGGGATGGGGAAGCGGATGATAACTATGTGGGGAGATTCATCAGGGAGTAGCCAAATTTAACAAAGGTTACCCCCACTTCACAAAAACTTAGCTTACTCATAACCTGCATCGCTGGGCTGCCCAAAACCTCCGCTCTACCTTTGCCTGAAGCACTAAAACGAAGCAAAGATGAGCGCAATCAATCAATTACGAGACTGGACTTTTCGGAAAATCCACGGCAACAATCTCGTTTACAATACCTGCTGGGAAGACCCGCGCTGCGACCGCGAACTGCTGGAACTAAAACCCGACAGCGAGGTCGTCATGATCACCAGCGCTGGGTGTAATGCCTTAGATTACCTGTTAGACAAGCCGGCGAAAATCAATTGCGTAGACATGAATCCGCGCCAGAATGCGCTGCTGGAACTCAAATTGGCTACGTTTGAACGCGCAGATTTTGACGACCTGTTCCAACTTTTCGGGAAAGGCGTTCACCCGGAGGCAGAAGCGCTGTACGTCACCCAATTGCGGGAAGCAATGCCGTATTTTGCCCGGCAATACTGGGACAGGAGCCTGCATTTTTTTGAAGGGAAAGGGCTGCGTAAATCGTTTTACCACCACAGCACTTCCGGCGCTTTGGCCTGGATGGCCAGCCGATACCTGAAAGCACAACGAAAATTGCACCACCAGATCCGGCAATTGTTTGAAGCAGATTCTTTAGATCGCCAGGCCGATTTGTATTATCAAATCGAAAAGCGCATCCTGAACCACCTGATGGAATGGGCGCTCAACCGCCATTTTGTGATGTGCCTTGCAGGAGTGCCGCGCAGCCAACAATTGCTGTTTGTGGAAAAATACGAACGCGGCGCAGCCGGTTTTGTGCAGGAATGCCTGCGTCGGGTGTTTACGCAACAATCGTTAACCGACAATTACTTTTGGCGGCTTTACTTCGACGGCCATTACGCCGAGGAGTGTTGCCCTTCTTATCTCCAGCGGGGCAACTTTGAAATCATTCGCCAACAAGCGCGCAACATAAAAACCCACACCTCGACGATTAGTGATTTTTTGAAATGGAATCCCGGTCAATATTCCCATTTTGTGCTGCTCGATCACCAGGATTGGCTTGCCGCCAATGACCATGCCGCTTTGGAAGAAGAATGGCGGCTCATTCTGGCCAACAGCAAACCAGGCGCCCGCATCCTGTTGCGTTCGGCTGCCGAAGAAGTGACCTTTTTTCCCGATTTTGTACAGGACTCGGTCATTTTTGAAAAAGAAAAAACGCAGGAAACTCATACACGCGACCGCGTGGGTACTTATGCGAGTGTGTATCTGGGAATCGTGCAATAGCAATTAGAGGATGGATATTTTACATGCAAAACGGGCTGCTGAACAAGCCCAAACCATGCAGCGCTACTACCGCCTGCAATCAAAAATTTATGACGCCACCCGCTGGACTTTTTTGTTTGGGCGAAAGCGCATCATCCGAAAATTGCCGGTTTCAGAACGGACGGCAACGCTTGACATCCTGGAGGTCGGCTGCGGAACAGGCTATAACCTCGAACGCTTAGCCCGGCGTTTCCCAAATGCCCGATTAACCGGCATGGATGTTTCTGCGGATATGTTGCAGCGATCCGCTAAGCGCCTTTCGATTTGGTCGGATCGCATCGTATTGCTGGAACAGCCTTACGGCGAGGAAAATCTTTCGTTCAAAGGCAAGTTTGACCTCATCCTCTTTTCCTATTCCCTCACCATGATCAACCCCCAGTGGGAAGCGCTGATTGCTCAGGCAAAGCTGGATTTGAAACCCGGCGGTATGATTGCGGTGGTGGATTTTTCTGATTCGCCTTTTCCCTGGTTTAAACGGCACATGGCCAACAACCACGTGCGCATGGACGGCCACTTGCTGCCGGTACTGAAAAACCTGTTTTTGCCCGTGGAAGCCAATATTCGCAAAGCTTACGCAGGGTTTTGGCAGTATCTGATTTTTATCGGAAGGGTAGGGGAGTAGGCGCTCATCCTTTCCCTTCTGAAGCAGCCGGTACTTTCGCAACAGATTTTTTCTTCGTGCGCTTGGCAAGTGGTCGTTCAACGATTTGTTCAAACAATTCGTCTGTGCTGAGTTTATTGGACAATAGCTCGTCAAATCCGTTTTCCGGTGTTTTGGAGGATTTCACGTGTAGCTTCGGATTAATGTGGGCGTATTCCGATTCATCGTATTGATAAATCGTCCACCGATCCCATCGGTATTCCAGCGCGGTCAGGTTTTCTACCCAATCGCCCGAGTTCAGATACGTAACGACCTGGTCTTTTACGTTCACTTCGCGCATTTGGGGGCGGTGGATATGGCCGCAGATGACATAATCGTAGCCCTGTTCTGCAGCCAACTGAATGGCCGTATCCTCGAAATCACTGATGAATTTGATGGCTTCTTTCATGCGGTCTTTCACCTTGCCGGCGAACGACATTTTCGGCTTGCCCAGCGCCACACGGATTTTGTTGATGAAGCGGTTGACTAAGATGAGCCAGTCGTAGCCCTTCCCGCCTAATTTGGCAATGAAAGGTGAGTAGGTGATGAAGACATCGAAAATATCCCCATGGAAAATCCAGTACTTTTTGTCTTTCAGGTGCAGGGTGAGCTTGTCGCGCAAGTGGATATTGCCTGAAGAAAAATCGCTGTAACGCCGCAGCGCATCATCGTGGTTACCGGTGATGTAATAAACCTTGGTGCCTTTTGCAGCCATTTTCAGGACGCGCTGAATGACCATCATGTGTTCTTTGGGAAAATAACGGCGGTTGAATTGCCACATATCTACGAAATCGCCGTTCAGAATCAGCGTTTCTACCTTGATGCTGTTCAGGTAATTGAGCAATTCCCGGGCATGACAGCCGTAGGTGCCCAGATGGACGTCGGAAAGAATAACCAGATCTATTTCCCGCTTCATAAAAATGGGTGCAACAGTGAATCAATTATTGCACACAAGGTCGTGCCTGATTGTAAATCAGGCGTAAAGCGAGCATTATATAAGGGTTAAATTAGTTAAATTGGTTGAAAAGACACCTTCATGCTTTTCAACCAATTCAGTTTTTAGCTTAGCGCATGTTCAAATTTCCTCGCTGGTAGGCGATTGATGGAATTTTGAACATGCTCTTAGTTTGATTTTGTAGTATCCGTTGGCGTTGCGGGTATATTATCTTTGGGCGTAGGTGTTGAAGGAACTCCTGCGGGCACCAAAATCTTCGGAAAAAGAACCCCACGCGTTTTATCTTCTCCAAGCATAAACCAACCTCGCTCCATTTTAATGATTTTACTTGGAACAACCGAGATGCCGGGCAAAGTCATAGTCAAAGTTGTCGCATTGGCCAGTTCCCAGGTACCGGCACGAGTTTCGTCCATAGCGAACAACGTCATTGTGCCATCTTTTTTGAACTCAAAAACGCCGGTTTCCATGCGGCGGAGTGTAGACATAATAATGTTGTAGTCCTGTTCGCTTAAAGATCGCTTATCCATCGTGTCTTTGATGGCCTGCACATCCCAGCGCCAGGGATTTTCAGTCAAAATATCTGCAACTTCCTGTTTGCTCAGGCCGTCACCGCTGCAAGCCCAAAAGCTAACTGCTACAAGAATGGAAAAAAATAAATACCTCATCGTAATGATTTTTTTTGCGGCGACAAAGGTATAAAAAAAGTTGCCTATACAGACACTAATTAACGATCATCATTCGGCTTTTGCGATATTCTCTCGGGCTAACCCCCGTAATCTCCCGGAATTGTTTATTGAAGTGCGACAGGTTGTTAAAACCGCTTTCATAACTTACCCCCGCGATGCTGATGTGCTGATCGAAAAGCAGGCGGCAGGCATGTGCGACTCTAAACTCGTTCACAAATTGGGTAAACGTTTTGGCCGTCAATCGTTTAAAGTACCGGCAAAAAGCGGGCGTTGTCATGTTGATGCGGCGCGCTGCCTCGTCTAAGTTGACGTCCTCACGGAAAAACGATTCCACGTATTCGTAGATCGTCTTCATGCGGTCGTGGTCCTGGGCGTTCACCTCTAAGGCATAGCCGCTCACGTTCAGCATGTCGTATTCATCGGAAGTGGCCATGAGGTGCAGCGTGCGCAGGAGTGCCATCAGGCGATCAAAGCCGTTCAGGGGCATCATGTCTTCCAGCAGCCGTCCGATCAGGTGTTTGGTTTCGCCCCGGAAGGTCAAACCCTGTTTGGAACGCTCAAACAATTGCTGGATGGCCTGCATTTCCGGGCGTCCCCAAAATTCTTTGCCCAAAAAATCCCCTTTCATCTGCACCACAATCTCCACGTGTTCTTCGTTCAGCCCCTGCGTGAAGCTGAAATGCGGCAGGTCGGGTCCCAGAAAAATGAGGTCGCCGTCTTCGTAATAGGAAATGTGGTCGCCGATGTGGCGCTTGCCCTTGCCATTGGAAATAAAAACAATCTCGTATTCCGGGTGGCAATGCCAGAACGGCTGGTTTTGGGTTTCGGTGAATCTGCGCAGGGTAAACGAACTCCCAAAAATGGGTTCGATTTTTTCTAACGCTGCTTTGGAGTTGCTCATAGGAAGTCTTTTTAACGATATGACGTTATATTAACTCCAAAGTATCCTGCTTTGTTCTATTGGGTTAAAATAGTATTGAAAATGGTTAAAATAGAATCGGTTTTGGTGATTATTTACCAAATAAGTCTTTTTCACCACATAGCGCACATAGTTGTTTTCACATAAGCACATAGCACAGGGAAGCCGCCTATGTGAACTATCCGCCGAGTCGGGTCAAGTTGTGAAAACAACTATGTGGTAAATAGATACCCTGTGATTTTTGACTCCTACATCTTATTCGCCCCCGTAAATATCCGCTTCCAGTTTATCCCCTTTCCGCCGCCTTCTTTCAGGGAGAACCAGATAAACAGCGGTTTACCCACGATATGGTCTTCCGGAACAAAGCCCCAAACCCGAGCGTCTTCTGAGTTGTGTCGGTTGTCGCCCATCATCCAGTAGTAGTCCATTTTGAAGGTATAGGAAGTGGCTTCGGCGCCGTTGATGAAAATTTTGCCATTGGTTTCTTTCAGTTCGTTGCCTTCGTAGACAGCGATAATCCGGCGGTAAAGCGAAATGTTCTGAGGAGAAATTTGTACGGTTACGCCTTTTTTCGGCACCCAGATCGGGCCGTAATCATCGCGCGACCAGGTGGCGAAATGAGCCGGATCGTGCGGGAACAACTGGCCGGTAGAAGGCGCCACCCGAACCAATGAGTCTTTGGAGGCCTGGGCGGCCTCTTCATCCGTCAGGTACATTTCAAAAACGTTGGCGCCCTGTTGCTGAAGGATGTTGGCGTTGTCAATGCCATAAGTGGTGAGCCTGGACGAATTCGCGCCGGGCAGTATGGTCACAGAATAGCTTTTACACGGCACTGCTGTAATATCCGGATCCATTTTTTTGATGGCTTCTATCTGATCGCGGTTCAACACCACCAGCATGGAATTGCTGTTGGGATCCCTGCGGAAAATGTCTTCTGCGGAAATGCCCATATCGGTAAAATTCCGTTCGCTCACCGGCCCGTTGGGCGAGCGCAGGTGATGCAGGAATTGAATGTACCGCAGGTCTTTCGCAGGTTGTCCGTTGATGTATAATTGGCGGTTGATGACCTGGAGGGAATCTCCCGGCTGCCCCACGCAGCGCTTGATGTAGTGGTCTTTTTTGTCCATTGGGCGCGTGACCAATGGCGCCTGACCGCTGCGAATGGCTTCGTAAGAAGCTCGATCCATCATGCCGCGCCGGAAATCGTGGATGCTCCAGGTTCGGTTCGGGAACACATAAACGCTGTCGCCTTCCGGATAATTAAACACGACCGGTTCGTTGCGATCCACACTTTCCAGCGCTTTCAGTCGGGTATACGGCAGGCTTGGTTTTTCAAGATAAGATTCGCCGCCAACCACCGGAATGCGGTTGTGCAGCAACGGCAGCATGGCAACCGTTTGGGGCATCCGGATGCCGTAATGGGCTTTGCTCACAAACAGGAAGTCACCGACCAAAAGTGAACCTTCCATCGAAGAGGTCGGAATCACATAAGCTTCGATGAGGAACATCCGGATGAAAGTGGCCGCAAATACCGCAAAAACAATGGCTTCGGTCCATTCGCGAAGGCCGGATTTTTTATATGGATTTTCATTTTGGAGTTTTTCAATCAAGCGCTTGTTTTCCGTTTTTTGCGCCTCCTTCAATTTTTCCTGATACGCTTGCTCTTTCACTAAAGTCGGCCCATCATAATTTTCCTTAGCGCTCAGGCCGAGGTAGAGGAAGTAGAGCGGCGAAAAAACAACCGCCAGCACACTTTGCCAGAACCCGTAGTTTTTAAACGACCGCGCCATATCCACGCACATTCCGGCGTAGATGAAAATATTCACGATGGGGAACAGCAACCAAAGCGCAAAACGGCTTTTTCGGCCAATCAATTCACACCAAATTGCAAAATTCCAACCGGGAACCAGCGCTTTCCACGCTTCGACATTGGCTTTTTTAAAAATGAAGTACAAACCGGCGCTCAGCAGCAGGTAAGAAACGAGGAAGAAAAGCAGCATATCTTTACAGATTAAGTTTTTTGTTGGTACCATGCGGATACAAACCGCAATATTGCACAAAACCGGGCAAATATAAGCCAAATTATGGGCAAACAAGGCTGTCTTTTCCGACGAACGCAAGAAAAAGCCTGATGCGGGAGAAAAACCGGCCGTGGTCGCTGGCTTTAGCCGGCAGACCCCAAAATCGGGCGAAGCCCGCAAGAATAGTACACGCGAGGCGGAGCCTGCGCGCGAGCAGTGAGGGCAACAAAAAAAAAGCCTGATAGTTAGAAAAAACTACCAGGCTTAGTGCCGAAAGGGGGAGTCGAACCCCCACGCCCGTAAGGACACACGCCCCTGAAACGTGCGCGTCTACCAATTCCGCCATTTCGGCAAAGCGATTGCAAATGTAAAGAATCAAAAAAGCTCCAAAAAAAATCTGAAGCCTTTTGGTACCGAAGGTGGGACTCGAACCCACACATTCTTGCGAATACTGGATTTTGAATCCAGCGCGTCTACCATTCCGCCACTTCGGCCTGTACTGCCGAACGCTGTTCGGCGGGCATTAACCTCAAACATTTGCCGCTTGAAAAGACCTCCTTCGAGGTCATTATCCCTTTGGGACGGCAAATTTAGATAAACTTTCTTTGATGCGCAACAAATATCTTTTTTTTAAGTGATAATCTTTCATCGCAGCAAATTGATCGGCTTCGGCGCTTCCCGGAACCACCGATCGGGTCAGTTGATCCTGCAAATCGCGTTCCTGGGCAGCCAATTGATCCAATAAAGCAGCGAAGCGCTCCGGATCAAACTCGAACTCCAATTCCATCGCAGCCTCATTGATGTCCATCATGTCCATCAAAAACTCCTGAGGAATTACATTGGTTCCTTCTTCCCCCAATTGCCCGTTGATTTCCAGCAGGTATTTCAGGCGGCTGTCGAAATTGGACAACGTACGCCAGGCTTCGTTATTCAGCGTAGACAACTCCAGGATTTCAGCCTGCTTTTCAGGCGATTCCAACGTATAAAAATCGGGATGGAATTTTTTGCTGTTTTCATAAAAACGGCGTTTCAGAGTCGTTTCATCCAACTCAAGCGAAACCGGTATCCCGAAAAACTCGAAATAATTTATTTGTTGAGCCATGCCTGAATTCCTCTAAAGATGTCCAACCCGTTGGCGTACAAAACCAGCCCAAGGACAATGATCAGCCCGGCTGTGGTAGCCCATTCCATAAACTTGTCGCTGAGTTTTCGACCGGTAATGGCTTCAAAGAGCAAAAACATCACGTGGCCGCCATCGAGTGCCGGAATGGGCAGCAGGTTCATAAAAGCCAGGATGAGGGACAGAATCGCGGTCATCGTCCAAAAACGCTGCCATACCCATTCGGTGCCGAACATAGATCCAATGGAACCGATCCCGCCGAGGCTTTCCGAAACTTTAATCTCGCCCTTGAACATTTTGCCAAATGCTTTCAACTGGTCGTTCAGGAATCCCAAGCCTTTGGTGACGCCTGCAGGTAGCGCTTGTCCGAGCGTATAGCTCTGATTTTTTGAACCGAGAATCACGCTTGGCGCCACCGCAAAAGCTCCGATTTTTCCTTCTTCCGTGATTTTGATTGGAACCGCCAAGGTATCGCTGCCGCGCAAGACAGCCAGGGTAACGTCCTGGCCTTTATACTGATCCCGCAGGAGGCGCTGAAATTCGTGGTAGTATTCAGTCGGGGCGCCATTTACGCCCAGGATGCGGTCGTCGCTTTTCAACCCTGCCTGCTCAGCCGGGCTTTTGGCAACGGTGGTGTCTATAATAAAAGGTACCCTCGGACCAAAAAGCAGCTTCCCTTTGTTTTCATAACTCGACAAAACGGAGACATAGCCGGCATCAATGGGCAAAATCCGCGTTTCCGTACCGCGCTTTATGGTCAGATTGCTCACATTGTTGATGATGATTTCCCGGACAACCTCCCGATCACTTAGCTTTTCAAGCGTTTTTTCGCCGACTTTAAGCACCAGGTCTCCGTCCTGCAAGCCGATGTCTTTTCCAAGTTCGTCCACGTAAATGCCGTAACGGGCATTTTCAGCGGGGATATAATCTTCTCCCCAAACCCAGAGTACCATGCCGTAGAGGAAAAAGCCAAGAATGAAATTGACTGTGACGCCGCCCAGCATAATGATCAGGCGTTGCCAGGCGGGCTTGGAGCGGAATTCCCAGGGTTCCGGGTCTTTTTTCATTTGCTCCTTATCCATGCTTTCGTCTATCATGCCCGATATTTTGACATAACCACCCAGCGGGAGCCAGCCAATACCGTATTCTGTTTCGCCGATTTTTTTCTTGAGCAGGGAAAATTTGACGTCAAAGAACAAGTAAAATTTTTCTACCCTTGTTTTGAAAAGTCTGGCCGGGATAAAATGGCCCAACTCATGCAAAACCACCAACAACGACAAGCTCAGGATCAATTGGCCTGTAATAACAAGAATATCCATGTTTTCTGATTCAGATTAAGAACGGTAAAACGCCTGCCCCCGTTAATAGGTTGTACAGTTAAGGCGGCAAAGGTAAATCTATTTTTTGTTATTTTGCAGGTAGTGAGGGCGTCACTCAAAGTGTAATGTTGTTAACTTAATGAATCATAACCACGAAGTGGTTAAAGGTGAATAGCCCCCGATGCAATCGGGGGACAGGGATGAGCGAAAGGTAATGCCCAACCCCGAAAGGGGTTGAATGTCAATACGCTACACCCCGTTTTTGACATTCAACCCCTTTCGGGGTTGGTTCCTCTCCCCACTTCCACCTTTCCCCGAATTGCATTCGGGGCTATTCAAATTTGACCCTTTCAGGGTCGTTTGCGTCGTTAAGTTGACGACATTAAAGGCTAAGTGACGCCCTCACTTGCCCACTCGCAGCTATCGGACTATAAAAGCTCAGACATTATTCAGGAAAAATCGCCCACAGCGCATCCACGGCAGGCCCGCCACACGCCACCCGCTGCATTTCCGGCGCCAAAAACTGGAAAGATTCCACCAAACTAAACGCAAAAGGTGCTAAGCGGCAGCGATAATTGTCAATGTATATGACCCGCCCGCCCGTGTTGTCCGCTAAGCAGGTATATTCCGTAAAAGCCTCCGTATTGTTCAAATTGGCATCTAAAAAAGTAAGAATATGAATCGTCACGTTTTTTTGTGCGATTCGTGCAGCCCATTCGCAAATATCCAATCCGTTTGCCCGGCACACATTGGCGCCATCGCTGACCAAAAAAATAGTTTTGTGGGTGGTAGCGCTATCTGAAAACAGGATGGGCGACGCTTCCAGAATCGTGAGCAGGGGCGTGGTGCCGTCGGGCACTAAAAATTCGAGCGCCGTTTGCAGGTCCGGGCGGGGGATGCTCCCGGTTCGATGCCACAGCTTTGGCGTGGTGCCGCAATCGCCGCCAATGGTGCCAATCCCCATCGGGAGCCGGACGGGAATGCTGTCCAACAATTCCAGCATGGTACTGCGCATGGTTTCAAAGCGGGTGACACCCATGCAGATGACTTTTTCCATCACCATCGAGCCGGAAATATCCAGCATCAGCAAGAGTTCGTCTGTTTCTGTTAACTTTGTCAATTCCAGAATACTGCCGGGCATATTGGGGATGTAATCGCCGGCCTGCTCTTTGACGACCGGCAGCTCGTCGCTCTTTCCGGGGGTAAGCCCCAGCGTATCGGCCAGCATCCGGTAATTGGTTTGGGCGACCGTGTTGGCCGTATTGTAGTGTATGGCTTTTTCAAACTCGGCTGCAGCCCGCACCATATCGCGTTTGCCCACGTGGTAATGCGGCGCCTGCTTTGCGCTGCGATGTGCGCCCATGCCTTGATTAAAAAGGGTTGCGTAGCCCAATGCATTGTAAAAAGTACTCAATAACTTGCGGTTGCCGATGGTTTCCTGGAGTTCGATGCTTCTTTTAAATGGCGCAATGGCGAGGTCGTATCGTTTGCCGTAACAACGAATCACCCCCTCGACAAAATAGCGCATCACTTTCTTTTGCGTATACTCGCGGTCTTCCCGTTTGAGATTGGCCGTACTTTTCTGCAAAATTTTCAGGGCTTCGGTCGGATTACCATTGCGCCCCAGACAAGCTGACAGGGATAAAGCAAAAGTGTAGTTGTCGGGTAAAATGGCATACGCTTTGCGGAAATGGTCTTCAGCGCGGCCAAATTGGCCTTCGGCAAAATTGACCGTGCCTTTGAAATGGTGGCGGTATGCAGCCTTGGCGCTGCCCCATGGATGGAAAGAAGATACGGTGCAAACCGTCAAAAAAAGCAACAACAGACGCGCAATGGTGTTTAATACGTTCACTTAGGGAGACTTTAGATGTCAAATAGCGGCATTTAGATGGAAGTCCTTGTTAGTGAGTTGGTTTTGTTTATGTTCTAATGCTGATTGCCGAAGCTTTGCGAAAGAATATCGCCAAAGAAACGAAAAAAATGCGCGGATAGCATCCATATTGCGTCCTTATTCGTTATTTCATAATACTGCATAGCTTTTCAGCAATCCTAATTTTGTCAAAAGATGAGACGACTGTTTGTAATTACCATTTTGTTCATGAGTTTCCTGCTGCCGGTGCGGGCTGCCTACATCCTGCTGCCGATGGATGAAAAATCGCAAAAGGATCACCTCAAGGCTTATGGCATCACCTATTGGGTACTGGCTCAGGGTCAGGAAGCCTGGTGGTTGCTCAACTATCGGGGAGGGAGTTTCGCATTTCCCCACAGTAAAGCGTACGAGCGGGAGTGCCTTACCCGGGGCGTGAGCTATGAAATCATTCCCGACGCCCAGTTTAACCGGATCCGTGATGAAATTTCCAATCCGGAAGTAAACATGGAAGCGGTGAAATTGGAGGTGGCGCCGAAAATTGCCGTGTATACCCCGGATGAGGATGAGAAGGGGAACAAATTGCAGCCCTGGGACGACGCGGTCACGTTGGTATTGACCTACGCTGAAATTCCCTATGAAGTGGTTTACGATGCGGAAGTTGTGACCGATCAATTGGCAAAATACGACTGGCTGCACCTGCACCACGAAGATTTTACCGGCCAGTACGGTCGGTTCTACCGAAATTACAACGGCCAGCCCTGGTACCGCGAGCATGTGCGCAAAATGGAAGAACTGGCGAAAAGCCTGGGTTTCAATAAAGTTTCTACGATGAAATTGGCGGTTGCCAAAAAAATCAAAGAATACGTCGGCGGCGGCGGGTTTATGTTTGCCATGTGTTCCGCCACGGATACCTACGATATTGCCCTTGCTGCCGAAGGAACAGACATCTGCGCTCAAATGTACGATGGCGACCCTGCCGATCCGCGAGCGCAGGAAAAATTGGATTTCACCAAAACCTTCGCCTTCCAGAATTTTGAATTGATCAAAAATCCATTAGAATACGAGCACTCTTCCATTGACCACAACGAGGGTCGCAATGTGCTGCCGGAACAGGATTATTTCACCCTGTTCGATTTTTCCGCCAAATGGGATCCCGTTCCGACTATGCTTACGCAAAGTCATACCCGGACGGTAAAGGGCTTCATGGGGCAGTCTACCGCGTTCCGCAGACAAACCATCAAGCCCGAAGTATTGGTGCTCGGCGAAAATAAACCGGCTTATGAATCGCGTTATATCCATGGCACATTTGGTATGGGGTTCTGGACTTTCTACGGGGGCCACGACCCCGAAGATTATCGCCATTTTGTCCACGATCCACCCACTGATTTGAATTTACACCCCAATTCACCCGGTTACCGGCTGATTTTGAACAACGTGTTGTTTCCGGCAGCCAAAAAGAAAAACCGGAAAACTTAATGGTGTCTGTCTTTAGAGTCCGATAGCTGCGTTATGTTTGGCACCAAAATCGGTCATTTACGCGAGTAAACTCCCGTTTTTGGTGCCAAACATGCCTTGCTCTCGAACTCTAAAGCTCAGACACGGGACTAAATAGACGGACATTAATTTAATATCTAAAAATCTAACGTCTTCAAGAAATGTTCAAAGTATCCAATCTGCGCATATTATTAGGCGCGCTCCTGCTGGGCGGTGCTTTTTTTGCCGGCGTGGCCTGGAAAGAAAGGGAAGGTCATGCCGAAGAAAGTATGGCTTCAACTTCAGCAACGGCAACCAAAACCAGTGCTGTATCGGATGAATCGGGCGATACCCGTGCAGGGGAGGCCAACAACAACCTTACCGCTGCGGAAATGGCAACGATCAAGTTGTTTGAAGAAGCTGCGCCTTCGGTCTGCTTTATTACGACAACCAATGTACGCCTCGACTATTTTACCCGCGACGTGACGGAAATTCAGCGCGGAACCGGTTCTGCTTTTGTCTGGGACAACAAAGGGCATATCGTTACCAATTACCACGTGATTCAGGGCGCCGATAAAGCTCAGGTAACCTTGTCGGATCGCTCGGTATGGCCGGCAAAATTGGTGGGGGTTGCGCCCGAAAAAGATTTAGCGGTACTTAAAATTGATATCGCTGCCAGCAAGCTGCGCCCGATTCCGGTGGGCGTTTCTGAAAACCTTCGCGTGGGGCAATCAGTCTATGCCATCGGCAACCCGTTTGGACTTGACCAAACTCTGACGACCGGAATTGTCAGTGCCCTTGGCCGCGAAATTGAATCGGTAGCCGGAATTCCGATCCGGGATGTCATTCAGACGGATGCCGCCATTAACCCCGGTAACTCCGGCGGCCCCCTGCTCGATTCTTCGGGTAGATTGATCGGCGTCAATACCGCTATTTATAGCCCTTCCGGCGCTTCGGCGGGCATCGGATTTTCCATTCCTGTGGATGTCGTGCGCTGGGTGGTTCCGGAGTTGATTCAGTACGGGAAAGTCAAACGCCCAAGCCTCGGCGTTGAATTGGCGCGCCAGCAAATCGTGCAAAGGTTGGGGCTGGAAGGCGCATTGGTGCTGGATGTGATCAAAAACAGCGCCGCAGACCGGGCGGGTATTCAACCGACTTACCGCGACCGGTCGGGAGCCATTCGCTTAGGCGATATCATCGTGGGCATCAACAACGAAAAAATAAGGTCAAATAATGACCTTTACCTTGAATTGGAAAAATACAACCCGGGAGAAACCGTGCGTGTGAAATTGATTCGGGAGGAACGAACTACAGAAGTGGAATTGAAGTTAGACGCGGCACAATGACACCGATCCGGCTTTGCAGGATCATCAGGAATGTCTACTGGCAGACTGTTTTTGTCATGCCCGACGTCTTAACAACGTACCCCTTGGGAAAATAATGGAAAGATGACTATATTTAGGCGGGCATAAAAGGTAACAACAATTATTGCACATGACATCCGGCATCCCTGTCGTTAACCAAAAACAGCTATGAAAATACGGACACTTACAGTAGGGTTCCTCCTGTTTTTCAGCGCCACGGCATTTGGCCAACATGCTGCGCAATATACTTTGTATACGTGGAATCCATTGCACTGGAATCCCGCTTATGCAGGCCTGGATCACTCGCTGAGTGCTACGGCGCTGTTCCGTAAGCAGTGGACGAACCTCCAGGGCGCCCCGGTCAGCCAGAATCTGAATGTACACATGCCTTTATATTATATAGGAGGCGGAATAGGATTAAATATAGAAAACGACGTGCTGGGTGCAGAACAAATGACTTCGGCAGAGCTGGCCTACAATTATCAACTCAATCTGGGCAGCAGTATTTTTTCGATTGGCCTGGGAGGCGGCATTGTTCAGCGTTCCTTAGACGGCGCCAAGTTGCGAACACCGGATGGTCTGTACGACGAGCCGGGCGTCATTGATCATCAGGACGACTTATTGCCGCTGGGGCGCGAGAGCGCCATTACGCCTGTGGTACATGCAGGCATTTATTTTCAGTCGGAAAAATGGGAAGCAGGATTGTCGGTCAAAAACCTCACAGAGAGCAATGCGGCCTTGCCCAGCATTCAGTTGCAGCAAAAGCGGCACTACTTTTTTACATTTTCCTACCATTTAGACATTAGTCGGAAGCTTTCCCTTCACCCTTCTATTCTTGTCCGGTCAGATGCCGTTCAGACCCAGACAGATTTTTCCTTAACAGCTAAAATTAATGACAATATTTTTGGAGGCGTCTCGTTAAGAGGATACCATAGTGAAAGTATTGATGCAGCAGCTATCCTCGCGGGATTCCGCCTGAGCGAAAAAACCACCTTCATGTATGCTTACGATATGACTTTGTCAGGCTTGCGGGATGTCAGCAACGGCTCCCATGAAGTTGGGCTGCGCTACAATCTGAATAAACCCATCGGTGCGGGCAAATTGCCCCGGATTATCTATAATCCCCGTTCTTTGTAGCCCTTTACCCGGTCGAAATGAAATACCCTGATTGGGGTACCGGCAGGGCAGTTTATGTTAAACTTGCGGAAAACGATAAATTAATCTTTGTCAGATTTTTCAAACAGTCTATATTTACCGGCGTTTTAAAAAGCCGTACTTTTTTCTGAAGGAAAACTTGGGTGTAAACATGAAGAACTTACTCAAAATTGCGCTGGCACTGCTGGTGCTCGTCGCGGCTGCATGTGGCAGAAAGGAAAATGGTCAATTGCTCGGCGCTTTCGACCGGCCAAGCTGGAAAGGAATCAATCCCTTCGGCATGATCTATGTTCCTTCCGGAACACTCCACATCGGCCCGAGCGACCAGGACGTCAGCAACACATTTGTTCAGCGTAACAAGGCCATCTCTATTGCTGGCTTTTACATGGACGACACAGAAATCACCAACAACGAGTATCGTCAGTTCGTTTATTGGGTGAGAGACTCGCTTGCACACTCTTACCTCGATCATTACATCGAGGATGAGGAAACTGGCGATCAGCAAATTGACTGGGAGTATGAAATTGACTGGACCGACGAAACGTTGGCAGATTTGTACTATCAGGGAGACGATCGCTTCGCCGGTAAAAAAGAGTTGAATACCGAAAAATTAGAGTATGAATACGAATGGTATGATTGGCAACGCGCCGCTCATGATCAGGGAAAATCTCCCCGTAATGCTTTCATCAATCGGAAAAAAGTCAACATCTATCCGGACACCTTAGTTTGGGTTCGCGATTTCGCTTATTCCTACAATGAGCCAATGACGCGGAACTACTTCTGGCACCCGGCATTCGATGACTATCCCGTAGTGGGCGTTGACTGGCACATGGCCAATGCGTTCTCCTACTGGCGGACTAAACTCTGGAACACGTACCAGCAAACACGTGGCGACGGGGTTAACTCGGAAGACTTCCGACTGCCTACGGAACACGAGTGGGAATACGCAGCCCGCGGTGGCCGCGATCTGGCGCCCTACCCCTGGGGTGGTTACTATGTACGCAACGCTAAAGGTTGCCTGCTGGCTAACTTCAAGCCCGGCCGTGGCAATTACCCGGAAGATGGCGGTCAGTACACCGTGAAAGCAGATGCCTATTTCCCGAACGACTACGGCCTCTATAACATGGCCGGGAACGTTTCTGAGTGGACAAGCTCCGCATTCTACGAAAATGCTTATGCATTCATCCATGACCTCAACCCGGATATTCGCTACGATGCCAAGGACGACGATCCTGAAGCTTATAAGCGCAAAGTTATCCGTGGTGGTTCCTGGAAAGATGTGATGCATTTCCTTCAAACCGGCACTCGCCACTGGGAATACCAGGATACAACGAAATCTTACATCGGATTCCGTTGCGCCCTGACCTTCCTGGGCCGTTCAGCTAATGATTTCTAATATCTGATTCAGGCTTTGATACGATAAGGATATTGTCCAATGAGACAATATCCTTATTGTATTATGGTATTTTAGGTTACCGTCCGATTTTTTTAAAAAAGGAGTGTAACTTTTTGTACCGCGTGCATTATGGAGAAGTATCCGGCTGATGCCGGGTCTCCAATCAAGCATAAAATCTTATTTTTTAACCAGTTCTAAACGTTTTCGACGATGAGTTTCGTTAAAACCAAAGGCTTCAAGCGTTTCAAAAACTTCATCATTGGCGCAGGTGCAGCCGTCGTACTCCTTGGTGCGTTATTCAAAATTTTGTCCTGGGAGGGTGCCAATGAAATGTTGATGGCAGGTATGTTCACAGAAGCAGGTATCTTCCTTTTATTGGGAATACTTCCTCCGGAACCAGACTACTACTGGCACAAACTCTACCCGGGGTTGGATGATTATGACGCACACCTCACTCCGCTGGCAGCAGGCCCTACCAACAGCATTGAACCTATGCCGAAAGTAGCGCCACTGAATGGGGAGATTGTTCAAAACCAATTGGGAGGCATGTTGACTGAGCTGCAGAATATGTCCAAAAGCTTGTCTTCGCTCAAAGCCCTCCAGGAAGTTGACTTCTCCGGCACGAGTGATCAGATCAAGTCCATGAGCAACTTCTATTCCAAACTCAATGAAGCAATGGCTGACCTGAGTGATTCTTTGGAAGACACCAAGATCTACAAAGATCAATTGGCTGCCCTGAACAAGAACATCGGCTCGTTGAACAACATCTACGGTTCGTTGAATTCGGTTTATGGCAATGTCATTTCGGCCATGGCAAACGTAAAACATTAATTGCCTGCCGGATCCCGGTTTTTTTAACTTTTAAATCTAAGGGAACATGTCTATTCCAAAGGAACCCAGGCAATTGATGATCAACTTGATGTATTTGGTGCTTACAGCGATGCTTGCACTGAACGTATCTGCCGAGATCATCAATGCCTTCTTCTTGATTGATAGAGGTATCACTGGCAGCAACAATGTTTTCGATACTTCTAATGCAAGCACATTGGACGTACTGTCGAAAAATGCCGACCAGGATTTGTCCAAATACCAAAAACTGGTGGATGCTGCCAAAGAGGTAAGTGCTATCTCCAAAGAATTTCATACGTACGTAGACCAACTGCGTGAATCCATGGTAACCCAAACGGATGGTTACTATCCCGCAGACGACAGGGATCATCCTGGTTTTCCGAAAGGCTACAAGGATAAGGATGTAACGACTCGCGTACTTGTCGAGGAAGGCAAAGGTGAAGAACTCAAGACCCGCATCCTTGCCGATCGCGAAAAAATCATCGCAATTGTAAACCAACTGAAAGGTGCAGAAGGCACAGGGATTGATGAGTCTTCTCTGGCAGATCTGGAAAAAAGACTCCAGCTTTCTGTTAGCGATGAATGGCAAAATGCCAAGCCCAAGCGGCCAAGCTGGTCTGCTTTCACGTTCAACCACATGCCATTGGCTTCGGTATTTCCCATCATGCGGAAATTCCAGAATGATATGAAAAGCTCCGAAGCTGCGGTGTTGAACTTCCTTTCTGACCAGGTCGGTAAACAGACCTTTAAAGTGGATGCGTTTATTCCAATTGCTTCTGCAAAAAAGGCTTACGTTATTTCCGGCGAACCGTTTGAAGCAGAAGTTACGGTTGGTGCATCTTCCAAGTCGGTTTACGAAAACATGTCTATCCGGGTAAACGGATCGCCGCAAAAAGTAGAAAATGGTATTGCAAAATACACGGCTTCTACTAATTCTACGGGGGTTCAGAAATACAAGGTTGACATTACTCTGACCAACCCGACTACGCAGAAAGCCGAAACTTACTCAAAGGAATTTGAGTACGAAGTCGGTCGTCGCAGCGTAACCGTATCCGCCGATAAAATGAATGTGTTTTATATCGGTGTGGATAATCCGGTTTCCATCGCTGCTGCAGGCGTATCCAGCAATGAACTGAGGGTTAGCGCCAACGGCGCAGGCATCAGTCTTCGTGGGGGCAACGGCAAGTATACAGCTACCGTTTCGCAACCAGGGGAAGCTACCATCAACGTTTCCGGAGGTGGTCTGACGAACAGCCGCTTCATGTTCCGCGCGAAAAGAATCCCCGACCCGATTGCCCGTTTGAGCAAGAGCTCCGGCGGCACTATGGGAACCGGCGAATTCAAAGTTCAGGGCGGTGTTGGTGCATTCCTCGACAACTTCGACTTTGAAGCGGTTTGCGTGATCCAGGGCTTTAACTTAGTTTATGTCCCGAAACGCCAGGATGCTGTGCCCGTGGTTAACGCCGGTGCGCGTTACAACGACCGCGCCCGTGAATTGGTTTCCCGTGCAAAACCGGGCGATATCTACTACTATGATAACGTAAAAGCGAAGTGTCCGGGGGATAGTGCAGGTCGTACGATCAACCCAATGGTCTTCACAATCAAGTAAGTCAAATTTTCATAAGTTAAAGTGTAATAGTGCACTTGGTTACACCGTTTAACCTGTGCACTTTTACACTTTAATACACACACAAATACCAAGTCCATGAAAATTGCGCTGAGACTGCTATGCTTATTCCTGTTGCTGACAATTTTTGCAGCAGCGCCATTAACAGCTCAAACGCCGGATAACATCATTATGACCGAATCCGGCGATACTGAAGAGGATACTGCCAGACCTCTTGATGATATCGTAGAAAAACGCACTACGCTCGAGAAGCGCGTATTGCCTTATGACCACGTGCGCGAAGCGGATATTTTCTGGGAAAAACGCATCTGGCGCGTTCTCGACATACGTGAGAAAATGAACCTGCCATTCGCTTATCCGGAGCGTCCGTTCTTCACCATTTTGATGGAGGCTGCCGAATCGGGCGAATTGACCGTGTACGGTACAGAAGACGACAAGTTTTCGAGCAAGCTGACGCCGGAAGAAGTTTCTTCCATGGGCGCTACGATTGATACGGTCATCACCTTCGATCCGGTGACCTATCAGGAAAGTATCCAGGTGGTTCGCAACGAACTAAACCCGGAAGACGTCAAGCGTTTCCGTTTCAAGGAGGTCTGGTTCTTCGACGAAGAAACCTCGACCCTTCAGGTGCGCATCCTCGGCATTGCGCCGCTGCTCGATGTAAAAGACGATAATGGTAACTTCAAGTACGAGCAACCGATGTTTTGGGTGTACTACCCCGATGCAAGAAAGATGCTGGCACACGAACGTGTGTTCTCTTTCGGCAACGATGCTGCACCGATGACCTGGGAAGACCTGCTTGAAATGCGTTATTTCTCCAGCTACATTTTCAAAGAATCAAACGTACACGACCGCCGCTTGTCGGACTATGTGACGGGCGTTGATATGCTGCTGGAAGCGGATAAAATCAGACAGGAGATTTTCAATTTTGAACACGATTTGTGGTCTTATTAATCACAAAAGTGCCTCCTGAAAAGTCGAAGGCCCGGAAGCAGCGTTTGCTTCCGGGCCTTTGTCATTTTGTACCGCCGCTGTTCGGGACGAGTAGAGGTTGATCTTCGTGTATGGATTTTTTATTGATGATTGACGATTACATAATTGATGATTGATGATGTGTGGGCTACGTAAACTTCGATTGAATTACTTGTTCCACATCATCAATCATCATTTATCAATCATGCTACTGCCGGATGGTCGTCTTGAAACGCTCTTGTAAAACAGGCGCATTTTGGATCAGTTCTTTTCTTGAAATTCCCACTTGCTCTGCTTTTTTGGTTAATTTTTTGAACGAATTGGTGTCGTTGGTTCTCACGGCTTCTTCCAAAAGGATTGAATGAACCCGTGGGTCCTTTGAGTCATTAGCTGCGGCAGCTTTCGCAGCAGATAATGCCTCTTGTTTGTTGCCCAGTGCTTTATCTGCGCCCGCTTTATCTTCCAACGCCTTCGTGTCTTCCGGGTTGGATTGAATCTTGCGCTCCGCTTCCCGTTTTATATTGAGTAGCACTTTTTTTTCATCGAAGATCGCTGTTCTCAGTTGCTGAATGTTCTTGTCGTATTGGGGCTTTAGTTCACTGGCTTTTTCAAGGTCTTGTTCCGCTTTATCTATTGCCTGAATCTTCAGATGGATCGCACTGCGCGCCATAAAGGCTTCAACTAATTTAGCGGTGTCCGGTTTTAGCTCAATCATGGTGTTAATGTCGTTCAGCGCCTCGGTGGTATTGCCCATCTCAAAGTTGAGTACAGCCCGGTTGTTGAGCGCTAATGGGTAAGCGGGGTGCGTTTCCAGTACTTTATTGACATTTTCCAGCGCTTTTTCGGGGTGATTGGTTGCGAGGTGGCTATCGGAAAGTACCATGTTAACAAGCACATGAGCAGCCGAATCGCCGGGCTGAATATTTTCTAATTGAGCAATCGCCTCCTCTGGTTTTCCCATTTCATTGGCAATGACGCCAAAAAGCAGTTGCATATTGGCAAAGATGCCTTCGGTGAGCAAACCTTCTGTAAAAATGCTGGAAAGAGAAGTAAGGGTATCTACCTCGGTATCTCCGGTGATTAAAAGCTTTTTTAAGTCTATGTTCAGGAATTTGTACTTGGTAAGTACGATGTTCTTCCCCATTGCTTCATTTTCGGTGGTGCCCCAAATGATGAGTTGGGCATTGCAATCGCGGGCAATGCGTTCCGCCTCCTTCGTTGTAAGCGGATAGCGCCCTTTGTCTTTTATGACATCAATCTTGTAAAATTCGATCCCGGCATTGATCCCGGCCTGATCATTCAACTCAGCCAGTTTTCCTTTTATTTGCCAGTGAATATCATCTGACGGGACTTCACCCTGCCTCAAAGGTCTGAAAGGCAAAACCAAAATTTTGAATGCCATGGTATCTTCAAAAGCCGGGCAAGAAGGGTCAGCAACAGGCGGTAACTCCTCTTGTTTATTGCTAAAAACCAACGCGGCAATCACTGCCCCCAGGATCAGTACCCCGCCCAAAATCCACGGCAACAGGCGCTTTGCCGGTTTGCGCTGAATTTCGCTGACCTCCTCTTTTTTCAGCGTTTCCAGCAAATCGAGGATTTGGTCGGTGACCTGGTTATAGTTCAACCTGGCGTTTTCAAAACTCACTAAACCCTGCTTTTCATCCTTTTGCGTTTTCTGGAACAGGGATTGCGCCTGAATGGCGTCATTGGCTAAGCTGCTGCCTGCCTTTTCCAATTCTTCGACTAAGCGCTGCAAGGCATGTTCTATATCGGCTTTGCCGACCAAGCGCTTGATTTCCGCAATTAGTTGTAATTTATCCATTAGATGACCATGCGTTTAATACGGGGAAGCTGTTTTTCACATCAAAGTTAACAATCGCTTGCAACACTGCAAACGAAAGCGTATCATAAGGCTATCGAAATCAGGTACATCATGCCTTTTTACCCAACTCAACCGCGCGGTTCAGGGCAGCATTCGCGCCTTCAATGATGTCGCTGCGCAACGCATTTTCAGTATACGACCGAAGGGCTGCTTCCGTAGTCCCGCCCCGGGAGCATACCTTTTCAATCCACTCTTCGCACGAAAAATCGGATTTGTCGTACAACTCGATGGCGCCCCGGAAAGTCTGGCTCACCAATAATTCCGATTCCGACTGGTTGAAGCCCATGTCCCGGGCTGCACTCATCATGGCTTCCATAAAATACCACACGTAGGCGGGGCCGCTGCCGGATATGGCGGTTGCCGCGTCAATGGCGGATTCCTGCGCCACATACACGGTTTTCCCGGTCGTGTTCAGCAGGTTTTGAACCATCACCAATTCAATGCGGGTGACCTCGTCGGACGACGTAAACGCCGTCATGCCCATGCCGATCTGGGCGGGCAGGTTGGGCATGGCGCGGATGATTTTGCGCGCGCCTAACTGTTCGGCAATGGTTTCCATGCGCACCCCGGCCATGATGGAGAGGAAAACCTGCTGCGGGTCAATCAGTGGGCGCAACCCCTCAAATAAAGCCGCTGAATCCTGCGGCTTCACGGCAAGGATGACCAGATCAGCGGCCCGGATGCAGTTTTCCGGCTCGCCATACACGGTACCGATGTCTTTTTTGCTGAGTTCATCCGCCTTTTCCGGTGATTTTTCTAAGATCATCATGTCTTCCTTCACGGTAATGTGTGAACGAAGAAAACTTTGTGCGTACGTCAGCCCCATATTGCCGCCGCCGATGATGAGTATTTTCATGCAAGTATTACTTTTTGCTAAAGCGCCTGTCTCAACAAGTCCATTTTTGAACAAGCTCTAAAGCTGCAAAGTTATATTAATTTGTTCAGGTTATGAAGCCCTCCGGGCGGGACGAGCGGGAATGCCGGCCAGAGACCGGCCAATAGTACACGCGAGGCAGAGCCATCGCGCAAGCGGAAAATATAAGCTATAAAATACTTAACCAACATGTCTTAACTTTGCCGGCAGAAACGAATTAATAAATCCATTCACCATGAAATTCCGCTTGTTTTCGCTGCTCTTGATCCTGATATTGTGTTCCACAACAAGTGCAATGGCTCAGAACACCCGCCTCAACGACTACAATCAGATCAGTTGGCTGGCGGGCTTTTTTACGTTCAAACTCAACGATGCCTGGGGCATCCATAGCGAGTACCAATGGCGCAGGGAAAACGTCGTAGCCGACTGGCAACAAAGCCTGCTGCGGGTTGGCGTGAACTACCAGCCTAATCCAAAAGTCCAGTTTCGTGCCGGCTATGCCTGGATTGAAACGTATGCTTATGGCGATTATCCAATCAATGCTTTGGGGAAAGATTTTACGGAGCACCGGGCGTTCCAGGCAGCAACGTTGACGGATAAGCCTGGTCGCATGGAGGTATCGCACCGGTTTATGCTCGAACAGCGGTGGATAGGCCGTTACTCCATGCCGGAGTTGACCCGCGAAGACGATTATTTTTATGTCAACCGCCTCCGCTATCTATTCCGGATGCAATACCCACTAAAAGGCAAAACGCTGGACGACAAAGAGTTTTACGCAGCAGCTTACGACGAAATTTTTATCGGATTTGGCAAAAATGTAAACGAAAACGTATTTGATCAAAACCGCATCGGCTTATTGCTCGGCTACCGGGTGAACCATAAATTCCGGATTGAAGGCGGTTTTATAAACCAAATCGTTCAATTGCCCCGGGAAATTACCTTGCCCGGCGGTACGAGTGCCCGCAATGTATTCCAGCACAATTCCGGCGTTATCATCAATGCCTATTTCAATATAAATTGGAGCGGCGCCTGATAACCGGGTGTTTTTATTGCAACACAAACCTGCCCGTCGCCCGAACGTCTCCGGCGCTGATTTCATAAAAATAAAGTCCCGCGCCGGGCAGGTCTTTGTTTTCGAGGCGAAAATGGTGTACCCCTTCCGGGAAAAAACCTGCCTGCCGGACAACCAACCTGCCCGCCACATCGAAGACCTTCAAAGAAACCCCGGTTTCCTGATCGGTGCGGAACCGGATGTCTCCTGCCTCCGCGAAAGGATTCGGGACACAGCCCAACAGCGCAAAGGAAGGCGAACCGGATGCTGCTGCCTCAAACCCGAGGGAAACCGAACCGACGGCCACTTCGCCCTGCCCGTTGAGGAAATAGCTTTCAGGGCGCAAGCCTTCGGGTAAAATGCGGAGGGCTGATTGCCAGTCAGTTGGCGCTTTGGCGCGGAATTGCAGCGCGGCTGCCGGCGCCATACCCGGACTCAACTGGTTCCAACTCACCCGGATGCGCCCTTGTTCAGCTTCCGACGTTCCGAAATTGGCGTCGTTCATCGAAGCCGTAGGTTCGACTTCCAGCAACTCCAAAAGATCCCGGTCAAATTGCAGCAGGCATTGAAACCCTAAAGCGTCGTTTCGGGTCGCTTCAAGTTGCAGGGTATAGATTTCCCCTGGCGCCAGGCGGGCATTGACGGCACTGAAATGCAGGGTTTCGTCGCTGCGTGGTTCAATGTCCAACAGCGCTGCGGGGTTGGCGTTGAGGTTGATGTCGCCGATTTTTATCCCGATAAAATTGATGGTGGTATCGCTGTTCAGTTCCTCAATGACGACGCTTTCGGGGAAATTTGAGGCAAAAGGGTTGTTCGGGTCAGCGAAAACAAAATCTTCCGGCACAAACCGCCAGGAGGTGTTGCTGCTGAGTGCAGTATCCAAACCAAGGATGATTTTGCGAAACAGGATCACGTCTAAGGTAGAAACATTGCCGGAACGATTGGCATCGGCAGCAATGACTTTATAAGGCGAATTCAGCAACTGCGTAAACGTGATGTGCCGGTTGATGAGGATAATGTCTATGGTAGAAATGCCGTTGGGATGAGCGATGTCTTTTGACGGCTCCACTTTGTACCCAGCCCCTTGTTGGATGTCCGGAAAATCGTATACCCCGTCGCTTTGCGTGATTTGGACTGTATTATGCGGCTCGCTCAGCGAAACCTGCGCCTGCCCGATGCCAACACCCGCTTCTGTCCGGAGATTGCCGTGAATGCGCCAGGAAGGAATGCAGGAACTATCGGGGTTCGCCACCATAAATGCGGTGGTGCAGGAGCTTAAATTCCCGGCGTCATCGCTTGCCCACAGCGTCAATTGCCGCAGTCCGATCGAATCACAATTGTAAACGACGCTGTTGACGGGGCCATTCGGAGCAAAAGAAAGCGTTGCCTCGGAGCAGTTGTCAGAGAGCGATGCCAATAAATCACCGGGCGCCAGAGCAAGTTCATTTTCAGCATCTAATTCAAAAACCAAGTTTTCGGCGCAAGCCAAAGTTGGCGGTGTGCAATCCTGCACTTGAAAATTGAGTGTTTGCAACGTGATGTTCCCGCAGGCGTCGGCTACATTCACTAAAAAAGCGTGCTCCCCTTCCGGGTACTGCCCGCTGATGCGGTATTTTGAACCGCCCGTTGCGCTGAGCACGCCGAATCCATCGCTCTGCGGGGGCTGGTTGTTCAGAATCAGGCTGTGAAAAACAGTCAGGTTGCCCGGGCAATCGTCGGTAATGGAAAAATCGAAATTTACCGCGCCGGTACAGCTTCCGGTTGCTGCTGCACATACAGATTGGGTGGACTCCTCGATGGTGATTTGCGGGTCTGTATTGTCCACGATCCGGATGATTTGCTGATACGTGTAGTGGCCACCGGAAGGCGCAATTTCCACCTCTGCACCACCCGTTGTCACCCGGTACAGCGCATTCCCATCCGAATGCAAGGCGTAGCTGGTGCCTGCAGGAAAGAAAAATGGCCCGCGCGGGATTTCAAACGCCGCAGAAACGCCGTCGTATTCGCACCAGTTGATGAGGGTATGGGTTCGGATAATGCGGTAACATTCCGGCCCGTCGGGGTTTTCTTCGATGGTTTCGGATACCGCAACGGTAATGCTGTCGCAGCCCTGGGTGGTGATGGTAAAATTTGAAAATACGTTATCCAAGCAAGAAACGGTCATATCTCCGGGCGTCACTAAACGATAATCGTTGTCGCTGCTGAGGGTAATGACCTGGGTGGACACTGCCGGTTGATTGCCGGGGTTATCCCTGGCCGTCCAGGTGCGGGTGATCGTACCGGCATTGCAGGGGCCGAGGTTTTGCACCGCTGAAAATTGCACTTCAAATGAGCAATTGTCAGCAAATTGCGGCGCATCAAAAGCTGCACTGAGATAGGGCAGGTAATCACTTTGGCAGGAAATGGTGCGATTGGGCGCATTTTGAACGACTTGCGGCGGCACGCGGTCTTCAACGGTCACCACCGAGTTGCATTCATTAAAATTGCCGTAGCAGTCGTATTGCCGCAACACGACCTGCACGGTTGTATTGGTGCAATAAAAATCAATGCTATCGCGGAAAAGGCTGTCCGGCTCGCTCAAAAATTTTATTTTGGCTTCTCCAAGACAGCAGTCGTCAAAGCTGCCTTCATTGATGTCTGCCGGGCGCAAACGCGCAAGGCCATTCGACGGCAGCGAAAAAGAAATGGCGTTGTCGCAAATCATGAACGGGGTTTGATCGTCTATGACTTCGAGCGTACCGAATTGTTCGCTGATATTGCCGCAGGCGTCGGTAGCCAGGTAGCGGATTTCATGCACACCAAGGGGCAGGCCGGGGAAAGGCAGGATAGCGCCGTCGTTGCCGTTCACGCCATTCGCGTAGTCCGCTTCGCCCAAAGGCGTAAAAATCCTGATGGTGAACGTATTGCAGGGGTCGGTGACAACCGGGGGCGGAAAAAAACCGGCGCCTGTACAATAACCTAAATCGTTGATTTGTGGCGGGATGGTCGCGCTGATTACCCTTGGCGGCGCTACAATTTCCGGCGGCGTTTCGTCGCGGATGTTGATGAACTGAACATTGTCGGCGCCCAGCCCGTCAGTATTGTAAATTACATTTGTACAAACATCAATGACGGTCCAGGTGCGCCGGATGATGAAGCTCACTTCCGTATTCCCGCACAGATTAATGCGTTGATCTGAAAAGGAATAGGCCATTCCGCAAAGTGGGTTGCCAACTAAATTTGGAATACCGGCCTGGCTGGCGTTCGCCTCAATGAGGTTAGGGTTGGCCTGATATTCCTCGCAGCTAAAGGTCAGGTCCTGTGGGAATCGAAGTTCTGCCTGTGTACCCCGTGCAATGGAAATGGTCTGAATTTTGGTGCGCACATTCCCTACTGCATCTACGGCGCGCCAGGTGCGAAAAATCCGAACTTTAGGGTTGCCGCAGGGCGTTTCCGACCATTGATCCGTGTAGGTCAGCGTCACCGGCGTGCAGTCGGTCGCAATGGCAAACCCCGTCGCTTCCGGTTCCCAGGATGCCGTGCAAGAGATGGTCAAATTGGGCGGCGCAGTGAGCGCAGGCAGGGTGAAATCTCTGACCGTGATGTTGGTCACGCAAAACAACTCGCTGCAATCGTCCTGAATGACCCCCAGCAGGGTTTGGCCGGCATAATCGGCAGTGATCGTGTCGCCGAGGTTTTGGCCGGCGCTGTCATAAACTTCTACCGTATAGAATTCGTAAGAAATTGGTACACCGGTCAGCAACATCGCAGGCGTAACCGGAATGACGCAGGTATTGGGGTTGAGGGTTACGTTGATGCTGCTGTTGCAGGCTAAAGAGGCGGTGCTGCGTACAATGACCTGTTTTTCGATGGTCGTTCCGCAGCCGGTCTGGTTATAAGCGCCGTGAGCGGGTGTTTCGATATTGAAAGAGTAGCGCACTTTATAAGTTCCTTGCCCCAGCGTACCTGGAGAGAAGGTTTGGGTATTGAAGGTCTGATTGTTTTCCATGCGGGTAATGCTCCAGAATTCATAATCCGGAAAAAGGGGCGCCACATTGCCGTCGGCGTCTGAGGTTGCGCTGCCCTGCATAAGTATATCCGGCGCATTGTCGCAATAAAAAGAGCCGAGGTTTTCGATCAACGGGTCGGGATAATAACAGGTATTGGTCACCGGGCCGAAAACGAGACCCGGATAAGCCGGCGATTCAACGAGGGCGTAGGATTCGTGGGCATCGCGTAAAGCGGTTTGGAGTACATAAACACCGGTGTTGCCAATTTCAGGAATAAACGTCCCCGGCGGCACCGACAACAGCGAATTGCGCAGAAAAATTTCCTCTGAGTAGGTCACCCGCCACTGCTGGCCGGAAATACCGGTGGCAATAATTAACTGGTCGTTGAAGTAGCCACTGTTGGGGTTGGTTCCGTTGGTTACAATGGGCAGGTTGCGGCAGGAGCAGGCCGGGATGATGTCGTTTATCCCATCTTCGTCTAAGTCTATGCCGCCTTCGGGAATACTGTTCAGGTTTTCAAAAGGCGCCATAAAATTGCCTGGTATGGCAAATTGCACCACTTCCAAAGGACTGGAAACGGGTTCCAAACCAGATGGCAGTAGCGTATTGAACGGCAACATGCCGGGCCATAAGCTGAACCAGAAGGCTAAGGCAATGGCAGGCAGGTAAACCGGGTTTGGCAAGACCGGGAAGTCTTTGTAAATGAGTTTGTGCATGGGATATGATTTAAATCGGTTTTGAGATAAAAATTTCAAATGCTTATGAGCCAGCGCAATAAAATTGATGGCACAGGGTAGGGTAGCGGTCACAAATAACCTAATGAAGGAAAGCGGTTGAACTTTCAGTAAAAGCCGGAAAAGGGTTGGAATAAACACGGATAGGGTAGCGGTATTTGCCTGAATATCAATTTCTTGAAATACGGATAAGCCCTGAAGGCAATCGTATGCTCGTTCATGTTCAAAGGATTGGGATGACTATCAATATAAAAATCAATACAAATATAGAGAATTTGAGCATTTGAAAGCCATTCTCACCTCCAACTTTTTGCCATGTTGGGGACATTAACGGTTTTAAATCAATCCTTCCGCTCCAACCCCTCCAGCAACCCCTCCAGTGTAAAGTGCAGGTTGTTGTTGATGTCGCTGACTGCTTTTTTGATTTTTTCAACCGAGGCGTCAATGGTGGGTTTGTCCACCGGGCCTTCTGAGATACCCAACAGGAAAAACTCCATAATCGCCTGAATGATCGGCGCCTGGGTCAGCGTCCAGGTTCCGGCGTTTTGGTTGTTTTCGTCGTACAACTCAATGAATACGCATTCCAGCGAATACGTCAGCGCCAATTTTTTTTCGCCGCCTGCCGCTGTCGGGATTTCCACCGCAATCAGGTGCTGTCGGGCCGCAACCGCTTCCAGCGCTTTTTCCATCAGGAATTTTACGGTTTCATACGGAATGTCGCGACCATCCGGAATGCACTCCAAGGCGCGAAATACCGCTTCCATCACGATGAGGATGAGCTTGTCGTTGCGCACCCACTGCGGGTTTTGCAGGGTTTCGCCGATGACCATGCTAACGATGCCCAAAACTTGCTCCGGGCTAAGCTCCGGTTTCCATTTGCCGCGTTTTGGTTTGGCGGCAATGGCGCGCAGCGTTTGTTCGATGGCGGTTGCGATGAGGTTTTTCGGCCCATCCACTTTCAGGTTCATGATGCGGTCTACCTGCCCTGCTGTATTTTCGAGCGCCAAACGGAAAAGCTCCGGCAGCAACTCCGGCATGGGGAGCTTGGAAGCTTTGAGCGCAGAAGCCGTATCACCCAAAATTTTTTGGAATACCGCGTCGCGACTGACCAATTCCGGGTGTTCGGCAAAAACGCGCAGGGCTGCTTTCGTGAGCCGTTCGACCTGTTCGTGCCGGAATCCGCCGGCGAGGTCGAATTCCGGGTCTTTGAAAAAAATCAGGTTGAGCAGCAACAGCCCGCGCTTGTCGGGATATTGAGCCACGACCATGTCCAAGGCATATTCCGTCAATTCCAGCAGTTGTGCGGTTTTGTCAATAGAAGCCTCGCAGCCTTCCGGGAATACGAAGGCGAAAACGAGGTCTAAAGCTTTGTTCAGCAGCACGATTTCTTCTGCATCGCGGCCCCAGTGAATACGGTCGAGCAGGGCTTTGCTTCGGGTGACGGCACGCAAAGACAATTTCAACACGGTTCGCAACGCATCCGGCGTCAGGCGCTGGTCTTTTGGCAAATGCCGGAAAGCGTCAAAAACCGCATCCAGCACGGCGGCCAGCAGCGATTGCCCGCCAGCGGCGGCGATGACCCAATCCGGGTATTGCACCACCTCATCGAAGAGGTTGTGGACCAATTGCACCACCTGCGTTCCGGTCAGGCGCGGTTGCCAGCGGCCCGAGTCTGGTTTGTCCGAAACCGCCTCCAGTATCTCTTTCAACGCCATCGTGAGCAAATACTGAGGTTCGCCGTGTGCTGCCGGCACGACCAAAGCTGCGTTGCGGGCGGTGTGTTCTAAGGCTAAGCGCAGCAATTCGGGCAGGATACCTGCCTGATGAAAACTCGAAGCCTCCAGTGCGCCGGCCACGCCCGAAAGAATAGCCTGCAAAGCGACGTGGTTGGTGACCAAATCCGGGCGTTCATTCAGTACTTTCAGCGCCGCATTGACGATTTGGTCGGCCAGTTCGCGGTTAAAACCGCCGGCGTAATCTATGCCCGGCGTTTTGAAAAGCACCAGGTCGGCTAAAATAAGGCCTTTTGAATTCGGGTGTTTGCTGATGATGACTTCGAGGATGTATTCCAGCAAATCCATCAGCAGGGGCACCCGGTCGGCGCCTTTGCTATTGTCAAGGTCGTCCACGTAGTGAAAAACCATGTCCAACGCTTTGTTGAGGATGGTTTTTTCCTGAACGTCGTCGGCCCATTGGATGCGTTCCAGCACGGCGCGGCTGGTGACTGCTGTGCGAATGCTGAGGCGAATGAGCAGGTTGATGACCCGAATGTTGAGGCGCTGCTCTTTCGGAATGTTTTCCAGTGCATCAAAAACAGCGCACAGCACTTCCTGCAACATGGGCTTGTCCTGCACTTTGTCTTTTACCCAGGCAGGATTTTTGACGACATCGTCCAACAAATTGGCGGTGATGTCCAGCAGTTGCGTTTTGGTTAATTGTGGCCGCCATTTTCCCTGAACCGGCGGACGGGATATTTCAGCCAGGATTTGCTGAAGGCCCATAAAAAGCAAATGTTCGCCGCCAGCGGGCGCTGAGCCCCAGAGCAAATCGAAATTTTGGGCGGTATGTTCCAAAATCAGCCGCACCAATTCGGGCAGGATATCCGGGCGGTTTTTGAGCACCGGGTGCGCCGCCAATGCACGGGCTACCCCGCTGATGATGGCTTTGATGCCCTGGTGTTTTCGCTCAATCAGTTCGGGGCATTCGGCCACAGCCCCCAGAGCAGCGCGCACCACTTTGTCTAACGTATCCGTGGTAAAGGCGCCTTTGATGTTGAATTCGTCGTTCGGCGCATCGAGGATGACTTCCAAAAATGCCATGCCGGTTGACTGAATGAGTAATGCCTGGCCTTCGTTGGCGCCAAGCAAATCGTCGGCTGAATGAAATACGTAATGGCCTGCATTTTTGACCATACTGCGCAGCAGCATCTGCCCCCATTGGATGGCTTCGCCTTCATCGCCGCCTTCTTTTGCGCGCTTGAAAATATCCTGGGCGATGCCTTTGCTGGTCGCTTTGATGAAAGCCTGTACCTTTGGATCGGCGCTGATTTCCGAGCTGAGTTCACCAATGGCTTCGGCTGCCGAGATGAACAATTTGGGGACAATCCGCTCCGCTGAAGTTTTGAACTCCACCGCGTCACTGAAGGTCACTTCGTCTATGGCAGAAAGAAAACTCCGCATGATCCGCCCATACGACGAACCGGTGTTTAAGGCGCCCGGAACCTGGTTGAAATAGTCAATTCCGATTTCAACCAAAGTGCCGGCCACCAATTGTAAAGGCGTGGTTGCCGGCTCTTTTCCGGTTTCCCATTGGCGGATGCGCAACAGGGCAACCATGTCTTCCGTATGGATGCGCGTATCGTCTGCTTTGATCTGATCTTCTTTTTGTAAGACCCAAAAAAGTTCGTAGTAGCTCACGTATTCCAGGGCGCCGTCTCCATCTAAGCCAATTGTTAATTGATTTTCGTGCAACTTGCCGAGCCGCTCGACGCGCCGTACAAATTGCATTCCCCCTTTGTTGTCGTCGTCTATGGAAAAAAATTCTTCCGCTTTCATGGGTGTAGGCACCCCGTCAAACGCGGGCAAAGGCAGGATTAATTCTTTAGATTTCAGGTTTTTAGCATAAGCGCGTTGGATGTTTCTGCCTAATTTAATTGCCGAGTTAATGGCAAATACAATTGCTTCCGCAGTAAGGACGGCCATGTAGCTTGTTTTTGGATATGACAATGGAATTTTTCCCGAGGCAAATTAGGTATTTTTTTCAGGTTTACGCCTGTGCGAAGCGTGTATAAAACCGGATTACCCAGAAAGGTTTTTATCCACAACATGGGGCGTTTTTTGAAAAATCTTTATGTTTGCCTTTTAGAACGCTAATGGTATTGCCGCCAAGCTGAACAATTGCTTCGCACCTGTCTACTACAAGTTAAAAACCTGTTAAAATTATTTGATGGTGTCCGGACTTGCGTCCAAGCATCATATCTCGTTTTATCGAAGCGCATCGGACGTGTTATTATGGTCTCCGGTTTGCTTCACAAAACCTTAAATCTATGGCGCCATTCCGCCCAATTATCAATTGTACGATTCTTTTATGCTTTTGTTTTTTGTTGCTGCCTGTCGTGCTGCCTGCGTCCGGCGACAAAGCCCTGAAGCGCGCACTACCCGGCGACAGCGTTCAGGTGGTGTTGTGGCAAATTTCGAGGCGCACACCTGATATGGTTACGTATATCCCGGAAACAAGGCGCTGGTTTCTGAATGACCCCCGCCGGGATGCCATTTCCGAAGCCTGGCTGGTGCGCATACAGGATGCTTTTTATTACGATGTCAGCGGGATTTGCCAATTCTATGGCCGGAAATATTTGGCGGATTGGAAAGTCCTGATGGCCAAAACGGCAAGAGAAACCTTCTGGGGCGCTTCTTTCCTTTGCAACCGAACCAATAATTATTTTGGAATACGCCGAATGAATAAAGAATGGGTATGCCGGTCGTTTTCTTTTTGCGATGTTTTTATGAAAAATGACCCGGAACCTACTGATTTTGTGATCTTTCCCAATTTTGAAACTTCGCTTTGGATGTTCATCCATACCATCTACAGCCGCCATTATTTAGATCGGTTGCCCGATTTTGGAGACCGGGTTGCCTGGGCGATAGACTTTGAACGCACCAATCGGGTTCGGTATTGGCAACCAACACTTTATGGCACAATTTTCACGCAACAACTTTCGGGCTACAGCTACACAGACGAAGAACTGATCTATACCTGGAGCGAACACCCTATTAACAATCTATGCGTCAACTGCTCCCGCCAAACCGACCGGGAATGGGTCAATAAGATATGGGCTGCCGCCAATCGGGCCAGGATTTGAATTTCCTTAACTTAATCAAAAATAACTGTTTATGAAAAATCAATTGTTTTTCATTGCACTTCTGTTAGTCGGCATGGCTGCATTTACGGGGTGCGCTTCCCTCACCGGGTTTCAGGACGGCCGAACGTTGGGTCAGGATAACGGCGAACTTGGCGTTTCGCTCAACTTTTCACAAAGCCCGGACTTTGATGATTGGGAAGAAGAATTTGATGATTCTGTAAACGTGGATATTCCTCAACTGTTTTTCCCTTCTTTTGAATTTTCGGGCCGGTATGGGGTAGCCGACAAAGTAGATATTGGCGTGCGCCTCAATACCAACCTGAACTTAGGCGTTAGCGGTAAATTTCAGGTAGTAGGCGATAAAGAATCACAGTTTGCGATGTCATTAGGTGCAGAAGTCGGTACTTTTGGCTTGGTTTCCGGGCTTTGGAACGTACAAATTCCGGTTTTCCTTTCGGTGCATCCTTCCGAACGCTTCACGTGGTACCTCACGCCCCGTTATATTTATCAGTTTACTTCTTATGCAGGGGCGGATAATGGCTTGTCTTATGTTGGCGCCAATACGGGCCTCATGTTTGGTAACCGGAACAAATTCGGAATAGATGTAGGCTATTACAGCGTTAGCGTCAGTGATGGCGAAGGCGATCTCGGGTTGCTGCAAATCGGCCTCGGCGCCCGTTTCCCGCTCGGCGGCCGGGGAGGTCGGAATTAGGGGATTTGGAAGTAGGCAAGTAGGCAATCATGGGACATCCCGAATCTTGGGCAAACCATTCAATTTTACTTACATTTTTTGGCTCAAATTAGGTGCAGCGCACTCGAATCTTTGTAGTCGTCAAATAGGAATGTTGATTTAGGTGCAGCGCACCGAAACATCGTCCTCTGGTTGAAGGCAAGATTACGGTGCGCTGCACCTCCCCATCCCTTATTCGCTTGGTTACAAAGATTGTTGGTGCGCTGCACCTCACCCAAAAAACCCGCCCTCAAAACTTATACCGCATCTGCGCACTCACCAAAGACCGGGTGGGGCGGTCAGTTTCTTCTAAGCTGCTGCCTACGGTTTCCTGATCGTTCCAGTAGGTTTGTTCGTAACGCGCTTCAACGGTCAGGGCACGGGTGAGCCGGTAGCGGCAATTGAAGTAAAAACGCATGCCCTGGTTGTAATAAGGCGGAATGGAAAAGGTATAGAGCAGGTTGTTTTCATACGCATAAAAACGAACCGCATAACCATCCGTATCAAACAGGGCGATCCGGGTTGAAAACGAAATCGGCGAAGCAATGGGCTTGTAAATTAAATCCTGATAAATGGCAAAACCCTGTTGAAGGTTGTAGACGTCGCTTTCAACAAAACCGGCATCCACCCGACTGCGCCATTCCAATGCTTTGGAAACCTGGTAATTAAATTGCAGCCGAAATTGGTACTGGCTCCTTTCCGCTAAACGGTTCACTTTGGATTCAAACTCCGGGACATTGATTTCCTTCACTTCGTTCCTGAATTCGGCGAAAGCCTCAAACCGGCGTTTGCGGAAATGCGTTACCCGAATGCGGTATTCGTGCCCTTTTGAAGGGGCGTCGGCATCAAAGCGCAGCCAGGGGTGTTGCCAGATGTCGAAATACCCGCTCACAATCCAGTTGGCCGCAGGGCGAACCACGATGCCGGTATACAACCCGGTTTCGTTGCGGCCGCCCGTGGTTTCGCCAAAAGGATCGGCGTTGAGCGCCTGGTAATCGCGCGGATAGTGCCGGAACAGCACCGCCATGTCTACATTTCGGTCCAAGCCGATCAGCAAGCCGTTCAGGGTGGCTACGGCGCCGTTGGGACTGGTGGCCGTTTCTCCAAAAAGGTTGAAATTGCGCCAAACCCACGAATAGTCTACACTGGTATTCAGCAGGCGATCGCCGTTGAAATAGAAGCGATTATAAGGTTGGGGTGTTCGATTCAAAGGCGTGTCGAACTGGTCGTAGAGGGCGTTGACCGCAATATGGCCGTTCGAAAGTTTGTATTTCAGGCTGCCGCCCAGGGTGAATTGTTCCGTTACATTTTCGTCGGCGATTTCCGAGGTCGTGCGGTGCAGTCCGTCAATATCGAAGGAGGTTAGTTCCCGGAATTCAGCGTCCACGTCTGCCGTGTCGGATTGAAGAATCAGGTTGCCATCGCGGTTGCGCAGGGATGCGAAAGCGGTGAGTTCCCAACGATTGGAAAAAGCCAAAGTAGCCGCCGCGCCGCGCATGAAATTGGCTTCATTTACCGAAGTGTAAGGGCGCAGGGTGCGGGCACTGCGTTTGAGCGTCGTCACCAAGGCGCTTTTGCCGGCGCCAAAACCGGAAAATAAAACTAAGCCATGTCCGAAACTCACCGCATAGTCGCCAATGGCCAGCGCTTTGAGGATTTTACCTTTTCCTGCTTCGGGGTTGCTCATAAAAAAATGGGCGGAGTAGTAATCAAACCCGTTGGGATTGCTGCCTTTAAAGAACTCCTCGCCCCGATCCTTTTCTGCCGTAAAGCCTGCACTCATGCGGTTGCCCAGCGTGTGCCGGTAGCGGAGGTAAATCCGGTTCGGATCGCCGAGATACCCATTGGTACGCGCGGGATCGTAGCCTTCCTGCGGTTCCAGCACCCGCGACCAACTCATAAACAACTCATTATCGCCTTCCCGCAAAAAGCGCCGCAGCGTGTAGGTTTCATCGCCGCCGCCGCCGATGCCCACATAAGGCAGGATTTTTCGGATGGTGCTCAGATCAAAACCCGGCACGGCTTGCAACTCCTGAATCGCCACCAGGTTGCCGGCAACAGCGCGGTATTGAATCAGGTTCATGATTTGCACATCGTTCAGCAATTGCAGTTCGCGCAAAGCCGTTTCGTCCGCCTTGTTGAGGTTGAGCGGGCGTTTGGCGTAAGCCTCAAGGTGTTCAAAAAGGGTATTGAAATCGAAATCGCCGTCGCCGCCTTCGTTTTGCAAAGCGTCTTCAATCACCTGCTCGATGGGGGCTGTGTCAGGAGAAGGCAGGCTGTCTCGCTGGCTCCAACCAAAAACCGGCAGGAATAAGAGGGCAAAAATAACGGGCTTTGCAAAAAGTCGAAGGTTGACCATGTTTCGGAATTTGAACGATCAATAGCGCCCCGAAAGATAGGCAAACCGACAGACCTATTCCAGTATCAACTTTCCTTTCGCAATCATTTCATTTTTCAGGGATCGGATTTCAAAGGAATAAAGCCCATTCGGCAATCCATCGCGGTCTAACCGGAATGCTGACCCTGAAAAGCGGCGATTTTTACAAACTTGCCCTAATGTATTAAAAATCAGTAATTCATATTCCTCGCCCTGATTGCCGGAAAGTTGGAACACAACAAAATCAGTTGCCGGGTTGGGGTAAACCAATACCGTTGGGAGAACTCCGGTTTCCGTCACCGAATTTGGCGTTTCCAGACTGTCGAGGTCGCCGTTCTGATCAATCAGGAACAGCATGAGGTCTTCCGGATAGACATAAATCACGGTGTCGGCTAATTCCGTAAACCCGGCAATGACAAAGCCGCTTGCCGTGGAAATGATGTCGGTGGGATGTTCGTAGTAATCGGGGTAAGGGTCGTGCGTTTTTGTCCAGACTAAGTTACCGTTCAGGTCGTATTTGACCACTTTGGCCACTTTGTCGTCGGCGCTGACTATTTCATCCAAACCCGTTACAACAACCCCGTCTTCGGTTGCTACGGCGCTGGTAGGGCGGTCAATGTCATCCACAAGGTCTTTTTCCCAGATAAGGCCGCCGTCGGCATCCATGCGCATCAACTCTTTGGAAATAAAATCGGTCGGGATATTGGTGAGCATCAGCCCGAAACCATCGCCGAAGGGGGACAACAATTTGCCGTTAAAAGACGCTTTGCCGTAATATTGCGTCCACAAAACTTCGCCGGATTCGCTGATTTTAGACACTAAGCCCGTCCGCCCGTTGGTTTCTATGGAAGAACCGGCGATGTAATAACCGCCGCCCGACGCCGGCGCCACATCAAAAGCCCTGCCGCCGGTGGCAGGTACAATGGCTTCCCAAACTTCGGCGCCATTGGCGTCCACCTTCAGCAAAAAAAGATCGCCAAGTTCGCTGTATTTGCTGGTCACCCCCATAATGGCGTACCCTCCGTCGGGCGTTTTTACAAAATTGGCCGCTAATGCGATATCTCCGCTGTAATACGTAGTCTGCCAAAGGATATTCCCATCTCCGTCCAAGCGGTAAAGCCGCGGATTTTGCCGGGTACAGCCCGCGCCGCCCAGCACGTTGTCGCAGTGTTTGGTTAACAGGGTATAGCCACCACCGGCTTCTGCAAGGACGGATATGCCCCCGTCCAACAGCGTAGAATCCATATATCCCGACCAGATGACTTCGCCATGCGGGCTGATTTTAAAATATTCAAGGTCCACATTTGCGGGTTGGGCGCCGCTTGTATCCAATATGACGTAACGATCTCCAACGAAGAGAAAATTGCCGGCTTCATCTTCCACGACTTTAATACCCCGCTCGGTGATGCCGGGGTCGCCGTAAGTGAATGCGAGGGGCTCAATCTGACCAATTGCTAAGGAAACTGAAGCAAACAGAAAAAATGTTGAAATTGTAAATCGGATGATCATAACAGTCTGGTTTGTAATGAATAATTGTGTTCGATTTATCAGCGGAGTAACAGGACTTCGCCTTTTTCGGTCTTTTGTCGAGGGCCTTCGGGTGTTTGCAGGATATACAAAAGTTGGTAAATAAAAGCGCCTTCCGGCAAGGGTTTGCTCCGAAATTTTCCATTCCAACCAAGAGCAGGATCTGCGCTTTCAAAAACCAATTCCCCCCAGCGGGAAAAAAGCTTCAGGTTGTAATCCGAGAAGAGACAACTGTGGGGAAATGGCAGAAAATAGTCGTTGATGCCGTCGCCGTTGGGCGAAAAAGCGTTGGGCAGGTAAATGCGGCAACAATCTTCCGCCGGAATGCGGATGGTTTGGCTGCTTTCTCCACAGGCGTTGGATACCATGACCGCATAATCGGAACCTGCCGCCGCCAGAATATCGGTTGTTGTTGCGCCACTCGACCACTGCAATGCGGTTGCATGGATCGCAAAAGCCGTTAACCGAACGGAGTCGCCAAAACAGGGCGTTTCGGAAAAAACAGGCTGCAATTCCACCCTCGGCAACGGGTTTTGGATGGTGAAAAAAGCCTACGTTTTGGAAGCGCAGTTGTCGCTCACCGTTACGCGGTAGGTTCCGGGCTCACTCACTTCAATGGAGGGCGTAGTTGCTCCGGTTGACCATAAATAATGGCTGCCGGTCATACCTGGTTGCAAGACAGCTTTGCTACCTTCACAAAAATTTAAAGTATCCGTTTGGGTAACGATGCCCGAAAAACTACGGAATAAAAAATCAGGGAAGTTGGGCAATCCGATGACGATACCGATGTTTGGGTCAGCAGGGAACTCAAAAACTGCCCGTTCGAATGAAGGGTTTTCGGAATCCGGGCAATGGATGATGGAAATGGCAACTGTGTTGGTAACGGATTGACCCGGGCCAATATCATTTAGATAAAGGTTTCCGTCGGGGCCGATTTGCAGGTAACCGGGGAAAATGAACCCGACGTCAGCAATCACAACTTTCGAGGCTGGAATATTGGCAGCGGTGACCTCGTAGCGGATCAATTTGTCGCCATAATCTTCTGAAAGCTGGTAGAGGTAGCGGCTGTTGGGCGAAAAAGAATAGGTGTAGTAGTTGGCCTGCGGCAGCAACGTCAGCAGGGTTAATGCGCCGGTTGCTTTGTCGAACCGGTAAAGCTCCTTCCCAATGCATAAAAAATTGCCGTCCGGAGAAATTTTCAATACTAAGGGCATTGGAGTTGCCGCATTCCGCGCTTGAAGCGTGGCGGCCTGAACGCCTTGCTCGGTAACGGGTACGACGACGAAGTTTTTGGTAGTTTGTTCGATCGCGACGACCCAATAATCCTGCCCGTTTTCGTGCAGGGTAACCGCCAAAAGTTCTGTGGTATTTTTATAAATCTGTTGGTTGGCAACCACTACGCCACCAAGACCGCCATTCAGGCTCATGTCTACGATGAAATAAGAAAGCCCTCTCAGGCTGGCCGAGTCGGCCGCGCTGGGCTGCTGATCCATAGTGAACAGGTAATATTGGCGACTGGAACCAGGTACGGGAATGATAACCGAACTTTGAGCTGCACTGTACCCGCCACCTTCTGTATCGCCCATGTTGTAGAGGACTTCGTGGTTTCGGTTCCAGATATAACCCGTTTGGGGGCCAATCACAAGCGAACCTGGTCGCGCGCCGCCGCCATTGGTGTAAAAGAGCAGGTTACCTTCCGCGTCGCTAACAGCAGCGCAACCTTCATACGCATCGAATACAGGATTGGAGACAGGCACAGGTGCTCCGGAGGAAAAATCTAATCCGGAGCCATAGCCGAAATACCAGTGATTGGCCTCCTTTTGAGCAGGTAGTTTTGAAAAAAACAGGATGACCAGGGCTGCAACAGCCGTGTAGTATTTGCCGGATGACGTCATGGTGATTATAATAATTCGGGTGCAAAATAGGGGAGGCGCGCGTTAATTGAAAGTACAATAATTCAGGATTGTAGAAAAAACAAACCCTAAATAACAACATAAGGTTTTTTTAATCAGGATTTTATGTTTTTTGTTTATAGGATTTTTTACTACCTAATGTGTAATAACAATTTTTTACCACATAGGCACATAGGAATTTTCACATAGATCACATAGCTTGAAAGCCGCCTATGTGATCTATGTGCAAACAACTATGTGAGCTATGTGGTAAAAAAACATCTATCCCGCGTACGGGACAAGTTGTGGTAAAAACCCCATACCTACTTCCCTCGCTTCGCTAATTCGCTGAGCGAGCAATTCAGCAGGTGACTTTCGGCCCATGCCGGAATATCCAAATAAAGCGTCGCTTTGCGTTCATACGGATTGGCAGCGAGTTTCAACGCCTGCCGGTGGAATTTTTCGAAAGCAGGACGGCTTTCGGATGAAGGAATCCGGATCAGTTTTTTTACAAATTGCAGGGTCGCTTTTTGCAGCTTGCTGATGTCTTCCGAATTGCCAAAACTGCGGTGCATAGACTCGGAGAGGTACGCGATCAGGTCGTAGTTGCCCGATTCGTAGTGGCAAAGCAGGTGCAGCAGGCGCGCATTAAAGTGCAGGTCTTCGCGCAGGGAACCGCCCTTGAGGTGGATGATTGCATTGAGGTATTCGAGCGCTTTTTCAAAATTGCCACAGCCAAAATAGAGGTAAGCGATTTTGTAGTAAAAAAGCAGCATCCGGTGAATATCAGACAGCGCTTCGTATTTCGGAATCGCCTCTTCAATTTCGGAAACCAGTGCCAGTCCGGCTTCGTAATTGCCGGTCAGGTAGGCGTAATTGAGTTTCGACAGGTGCAGGTAGACAAAAGCAATCATGCCCGAATTGGTATTGAACAAATCGTGGTTGGCTTTTGAAAAACCTTCAAATGCTTCGAGATTCCGTTCAAAAGTGGCCAGGTCTCCCAGGAAATAAGCCGACATGAGCAGATAATAAAGCCCCCGCATATAAAGGTCGGGGTCTTTGTCTTTCATCTGTGGATAGGTCTCAAACAGCTCTACCCACAAACTGGTGTAGTGGCGGCACGACTGAAAATCGAGCAGCACGTAATTGTACCACAAATACGATTGATAGAGGTTGATGCGCTCAAAAAAAGTCAGTTTTTCCGTGTTCAGTTCGCCCGGCAGGTTGGATTCGAAAAAAGCGCGCACCGCCTGGGCTTCGCGGTCGTTTTTCGCGTGGCCAAACTGGATGTACCAGCCCTGAACGGAGATATTGAAGTTGGACAATTTGCTGGCAGTGAGGGTGATCTGACTGCGTCGCAGCGACTCTTCCAGCAGGTCTTCCATTTTGTTTTTCACCTGACGGCTCCGCGTGATGTGGCGCGCTTCGATCAGCTTTTGAAATTCGAGAATTTCGAGGTGCAAAATATCCTGGTGGTGGTCGAGCGCAATGCGTTTGATGCGTTCCAGCAGTTTCAGGGCCTGCATATACATGCCTTTGCCGTATAAAATGCGCGCGAAATCAATCTGCTCCCGGATCTCGATGTCTATGTTTTTTTGGATATAAACCAAGCGCAGGCTGATGAGGATTTGTTTGTAGAGGTGGCGCTTCAGATTTGGCAACTGCGCCTTTTCCACGCCGGCCTGTAATTTTTTCAGAAGCAGGGGTTCGTCGTAGTCGTTCAGCTTATCTAAAACGTCAAATAACTGGAAAAATTTAGTGTCGCTACCGCTCTCTAAGCGGGTGGCGTAGAGGCGAAAATTGCGCTTTTCCGACTTGGTAAGCGACTTTACCAGCGTAAATAACTGATCTTTTTGCGTTCTGAGCATGACATGAAAACATTCTGGGCATGACATGAAAAAAAGCAATCAAACGATTGGTTTGTAATTATTTAACTGGTTCGTTTTTGGCGCTGGGCATCACATAGCGGCTGAAAATTGACTGGTAGACAACGCTTTTGTCGGCTTAAATTTGACCCGTTTTTAAGCCCTATCCTTTTGTGTTTCAAAAATCTTTCCAGGTTCGCTTCAGCTACCTTCCGAAAGCAGGAATTTCACCCGCTTCCGGCAGCATTGCACTTTACATAAACAAATGTAATCAAAAGCGAAACACTGCATTGCGTTCAATCAACTTTTAGTCACAAATAAAATAGCTTATTCCAATGGCAAAATTCAAATTCGAGTACATCTGGTTGGATGGCTACAAGCCGGACCCGAATCTTAGAAGCAAGACCAAGGTGTTGGAATTTGATTCCTACGACGGCGATGTGGACGCATTGCCGGAATGGTCTTTCGATGGCAGTTCCACGCAGCAGGCTGAAGGCCGTTCTTCCGACTGCCTGTTGAAGCCGGTATCGGTTTACCCGGACGCGGGCCGCACGAATGCGTGGCTCGTTGTTTGCGAAGTCCTCAACCCGGATGGCACACCGCACGAATCCAACACCCGTGCACTCATCCAGGACGACAGCCCCGATTTCTGGTTCGGTTTCGAGCAGGAATATGTGCTGGAAGAAAACGGAATGCCGATGGGTTTTCCTGAAAAAGGCTACCCTGGCCCGCAAGGCCCTTACTACTGCGCAGTTGGCGCCGGCAAAGTTTCCGGTCGCGACATCGTTGAAGAGCACTTAGATATCTGCCTGAGCGCAGGTTTGGGCATCACAGGCATCAATGCAGAAGTGTTGCTTGGCCAGTGGGAATACCAGTGCTTTGGCAAAGGCGCCAAAAAAGCATCGGATGACCTCATCGTATCGCGCTATCTACTGCACCGTGTGACGGAGCAATACGGCGTGGTGGTCAACCTCCATCCGAAACCGCTGAAAGGCGACTGGAATGGTTCGGGTATGCACACCAACTTCTCGAACAGCGAAATGCGCGATGAAGGCGGCAAAGCCCTGTTTGAAGCGATCTGCGAATCTTTCCGCCCGGTTCACAAAGAACACATCGCAGTATACGGTTCGAGCAACGACCAGCGCCTGACGGGACTGCACGAAACGCAGTCCATCCATCAGTTCAGCTATGGCGTCAGCGACCGTGGTTCTTCCATCCGGATTCCGGTATCTACGGCACAAACCTGGAAAGGCTATCTTGAAGATCGCCGCCCGGCTTCCAATGCAGATCCATATTTGGTAACGTCTCGGATCATCAAGACCGTTAAAACCGCTCTAGTTCCTGCATAGGAATATGCTATTATTTCCTGCCTCTTATTGGATGATTTGAGGCAGGTTTTAGCATTTCTACCTGCTTTGTTCAGGTCTGTATAAAAACACAAGCCATTCTCTGACGTTGGTCGGGGAATGGCTTGTGTTTTTTATAGAATACAATTTTTTGTAATGATTGGCTGTTCAATCATAAAAGTAATTTATATTGCTCTCCTGATTATTTGAAGGTTACCCTTTGGGGACACCCGACTCTTCTTTAGGAAATCGGAGTGCTATCTTGTGTAAGGCCAGACTGCTCATTTATCATGTTTGCCCAACAAACAGCAATCCCAGACGTTGCAGACCCGCTGCGAGGGTGACCGTTCGTGGTGGGATGAGGTGGGGGAATTCCGACAGAGAGCCAGCCGGCCGGGAAAGGGAAAAAATACGATTAAGCCACAGCAAGAGAGGGCGTCACTTTGGGTGTAATGTCGTCAATTTAACGACGCAAACGACCCTGAAAGGGTCAAATTTGAATAGCCCCGAATGCAATTCGGGGAAAGGTGGAAATGTGGAGGGGAACCAACCCCGAATGGGGTTGAATGTTAAAATGGGGTGTAGCGTATTGACATTCAACCCCATTCGGGGTTGGGCGTTACCTCTCGGTCATCCCTGTCCCCCGATTGCATCGGGGGCTATTCACCTTCAACCACTTCGTGGTTAAGATTCGTTAAGTTGACGACATTACACTTTGAGTGACACCCGCTCTCATCATCCGGCGCTGCTAAGTCCCCTTCGCGTACGCTGAGCGGCTTGTACTGAGCGACTCGTACTGAGCGACTTGTACTGAGCGAAGTCGAAGTAAGTCGAAGCGAGGTTGGGGGCTAAATTACTCCCCAGCCTTCGCCAACAAAAACCTGAAATTATAATTGCGCAGCGTAGTCGTAAGCGTCATCGTCGAATCTGTGACCGCTTCGATGGTATAATCGGCTTCGATCTGGCTTTGGCGTTGCAGGATTTTGTTGTCCTGCAATTCATAAGCGGCGGTTTCTTCGGTGGCCGAGAGGTTGGTGCGCATGGCGCCGCCCGTTTGGAATTCAAAAAACAGGCCGGCGAGCGATTCGGTGAGGTCGCCGTTTCTTTTAGCTTCCACGATTTCCCAGCGGCCCAATATTTTTTCGGAATAGTCTTCCTGTTTTTCGGTTTTGCAGGCAGAAAGCCCTGTTGCAACAGCCAAAAATGCAAAAAAAGCGAACCGCAATTGAATCGAGCGTTTCATATTGTTGATTGGTTTAGAAAGTTTTTTTCGCCGCAAAAGTACCAAAAAATAAGGGGTTAGACAACTCTTTGCCCTACCTTTTCGCCGCAGCGCGCCGCAACCGGTCGTTGATGGCGCGCCCAAGCTGCGCTTCCGGCAACAATTCGGCGAGGATTACATCCAGCTTCAACCCGTCTAAATAGCGCAATCCGGCGAATAAATGTTGTGCAGCTTCTGCAAAATCGCCTTTTGCGGAAAGCACAATTTGCTGTTCAGTCGGCAAACCGGACAAAGGTTGCCGGAATGCAAGGACGCCGATTTTTGCGCCGGGATATTGCGCCGCTAATTCCTGCAAATTGCCCAGAACAAGCGGCGTTCCCGGCGCATAATGGCTGAGCAACATGCCCGGCGCCGAAGGTTTGGACGAGGAATGCTCCTGCACGGTTACGGGGCCGATGACTGCTTCAATGGCTTCTATGGAGATGCCGCCTTTGCGGAGAACAACGGGCCCGTCGCCTTCAAACCCGACGATGGTGCTTTCCAACCCCACCTGACAAGGGCCGCCGTCGAGAATGTAGGGGATTTTTCCGCCCAATTGTTGCGCCACGTGTGCCGCCGTGGTGGGGCTGATGTACCCGAACGGATTGGCGCTTGGCGCGGCCAAGGGGAAATCGAGCGCTTCCAGCACTTTCCTTGCCATCGGGTGGGCTGGCACACGAATGGCTACGAAGGGCGAACCGGCGGTGACGAGGTCGGAAATGATTGGGCGTTTCGGCAGCAGCAACGTCAAAGGGCCAGGGAGGAAGGCTTTGGCCAAAGCTTCCGCTTTTTCCGGAATGTCCAATACCCAGCGTTCTGCGTGGCGCCAATCGGCAATATGGATGATGAGCGGGTCGAAAGTGGGGCGGTTTTTGGCTTCAAAAATGGCCGCCACGGTTGCTTCATTCAGCGCATTGCCGGCAAGGCCATATACCGTTTCGGTGGGAATGGCGACGAGTTTGCCCTGTTGGAGCAGGGCGATGGCGTGGGCAATGTCGGTTCCGATCGTGGACATGATTCTGCTGCTGGTGAAAAGCGGGCACAATATTAATATTAATTTAGCCCTTTGCGGGAAACTTCAGAAGCAAAGCCTTACAGAAGATCAAAAAAATATTTGCAGTTTATTGTACCTTTGCGCTTATTTTCCAAAGTGTAAATTATTTTAATGACACCATTCAAAAATCTCGGACTGAACGACGATCTGTTGCTCGGTATCGAGAGCCTGGGGTTTACGACCCCAACGCCTATTCAGGAATTAGTGATCCCCGCAGCACTTGAATCAGACAGCGACCTGATTGCCCTTGCGCATACAGGAACAGGAAAGACGGCTGCTTTTGGTTTGCCACTATTGCAACTGATTGATATAGAACGCAAAGGCGTGCAAGGGCTCATTCTTTGCCCCACACGCGAACTCTGCGTACAGGTGGCGAGCGACTTAGTCAAATACGCTTCCCATGCACACCAATACAAAGTTGTAGCGGTGTATGGCGGCGCGCCGATTGGCGACCAGATCAGACAGTTGAAGCCGGCGCCGCACATCGTGGTGGCTACGCCCGGACGCTTGGTAGACTTGATCAACCGGGGCGTGCTCAAGCTCGAATCTGTTTCCAGAGTCGTACTCGACGAAGCGGACGAAATGCTCAACATGGGCTTCAAAGAGTCGTTGGATACCATCCTTGCGACGGTAACTACGGAGCATACGACCTGGCTGTTTTCGGCGACGATGTCGAATGAAGTGCGCCACATCACGCGCAACTACATGAGCAATCCGCGCGAACTCACCACCGGAGGCCGCAACCAGACGAACGTCAACATCGAACACGTCTACTACCTCTGCCACGCCAACGATCGCTATGCTGCGCTGAAGCGCGTAGTGGATGCGACGCCTGGCATTGTGGGGCTGATTTTTTGCCGCACGAAAGCCGAAACCCGCGAAATTGCCGAGCAGATGATCCGCGACGGCTACGACTCCGGCGCCTTGCACGGTGACCTGACGCAGGAAGACCGCGACCGCGCCATGACCCGCTTCCGCGAAGGCAATCTCCAGTTGCTGATCGCAACAGACGTGGCGGCGCGGGGCATTGACGTGAGCAACATCACCCACGTGATCAACTATGGTTTGCCCGACGACCCGGAAATTTATACGCACCGGAGCGGTCGAACCGGTCGAGCAGGCCGCACCGGGATATCCATCACCATCATCACGCCGAAAATGGAAGAGCGCATCCGCCAGTTGGAGCGCCAGACAAAGGCCACTTTCAAACGCCTGCCCATTCCGACCGGCGATGAAGTATGTGAAAAACAACTCTTCCACATCGTGCAGAGCATTCGCGACACGGAAGTGCAGCGCGAGGTGATCGAACCGTTTTTGGAAAAAATATACGAAGCGCTCGCCGACCTCACGAAAGAGGAACTCATCATGCGTTTTGCAAGCGTAGAATTTAACCGCTTTTTGGCGTATTACCACAACGCGCCGGACATCAATATCCAACCCAAAGGCGCGCGGCGCGATGGCGTTTCGGATCGCGGCGGCAGGAGCAGTGGTGGGTTCTCCCGTCTGTTCGTCAACATCGGCGAAATGGACGGTGTGACGAAAAAAGAGTTCATCAAAATCCTGACGCAGAAATTCTCGATCCCGTCGGCGGCAGTCGGAAGAATTGACATCAGCCGTTCGTATATGCATTTTGACATCGAAACGGGCTATGTAGACAAAGTGCGCGAAAGCCTGCTCCAGATCACGGTGAACAAACGCAAATTGCGGGTGGACGACGCTTCGGATCGGAAAGGCGAAGGTGGAGATGCCGGCAGGAGGGACAGACCCAGAACCAGTCCGTTTAAAGGGAAAAGCGATTTTGTGAAGAAGAAATGGTAGTGTGCCGTGAATAAGGGGCAAATTGGCAAAAGGCAAATGGGCAAAGCTTGTCCCGCATGGCGCAGAGGTGATCAGTTCTATAAAATGATGCTTAATCGTACATTTTTATTTTTTATTGATGATTGACGATTACATGATTGATGATTGTTAATGTAAGAGATACGTAAACATCGTGTGTATGTTTTACATCATCAATCATCATTTATCAATCATCTCTCATCAATCCTTCTTCAAAACGTGGTGAACATGTAGAACTGATCACCTCTGCGCATGGCGGGGGGCAAGGCTATAATTTTGAGAAAGAAAGATACTACTGGTAGCCATGATCCAATTCAGCAAACAAATTTCTATTCGCTGGGCGGACCTCGATCCTAATTTCCATATTCGCCACAGCGCTTATTACGATTTTGGCGCGCAACTGCGGATTGAGGTTTTGGATCAACTGGGACTGACCACCCGCCTGATGCAGGAGCAGGGCTTCGGCCCGATCCTTTTTCGGGAAGAATGCGTGTTCAGGAAAGAAATCCGGTTTGACGATCCAATTATTATAGATGTAAAAATAGCGAAACTGAAGCCGGATGCTTCCCGCTGGACCCTCCGGCACCAGTTTCTTTCGCCGGAAGGTAAGCTTCATGCCGTGATCACCATTGATGGCGCGTGGTTGGATACCAAACTTCGGAAACTCGCTTCAAGCATTCCTCAGGAAGCGGTTGATGCGTTTCATGCTTTTCCGAGGACGGAGGATTTTGTGGTGGGTAGTTAAAAGCATAATTTTGATCCTAAAATGCCTTCTCCCACAATTCTTACGCTTCAACAAGACCTTTTAGCCGTCATCCACTGGTTTCACGCCAAAGGCTGGGCGCCGGCCACCAGTACCAATTATTCTTTCCGGAACCCCGATCCTGAATCGGATACGTACACGATTTCGCGATCCGGAGTGGACAAAGGCGCATTTCAGACAGCAGACTTTATGGTGGTAAACCAGGAAGGGCAACCCCTCGAAGCTTACCGCCATTTGCGACCGTCAGCAGAAACGCTGCTGCATACCCTGCTTTATGAACGGCCCGAAGTAAACGCAATTTTGCATACACATTCCGTCGCGAACACTGTTTTTTCCTGGGTACACCGAAATGAGGAAGCTGTGAAAATAACCGGATTCGAGTTGTTGAAAGGGCTTCAGGGGGTTACGACACACCTATCGGAGGTTTGGATTCCTGTTTTTGAAAATGAGCAGGACATCGCTTCTCTGAGCAATAAAGTTAGAACCCGCCTGGAGAAATACCCCGATACGCCGGGTTTTTTGTTAGCCGGTCATGGCCTTTACGCCTGGGGAAGCAGCATTGCGGAAGCCAAACGCCATATTGAAACCTTTGAATTTCTTTTTGAATGCCTGAACCAGATCGAAAGCAGGCGTTGATTGTTAATATAGAATTAACCCGATAAACCTTGGGGTTGGACTGAAATAGGCGAATTTTGTTGGATAAACCTTTTACAATGGCCGTTCTTAACATACCGGATCAACAATTCAGCACTGCCGATGCCGCGGAAATTCGTACCTTTCTCAATATGCGCGGTATTTGGTTCGATCAATGGGAGGCAAAAGAAATCCTTTCGGAAGATGCAGATCAGGACGACGTATTGAATGCTTATTCGCATGTTTTGCAACCGTTTATGCAAAAAAACGGCTACCAAACCGCCGATGTAATCAACATCAATTCCACGACGCCGGATTATGAAGCTTTGCGCAATAAATTCCTCAGTGAACACCGGCATACAGAAGATGAAGTCCGTTTTTTTGTGGCGGGTAAAGGTTATTTTTGGTTTAATTTGGACAATGGGAGCGACCCAATTTTTAATGTTTTGTGTGAAGCCGGCGACCTCATTTCCGTGCCGGCCCATACCCGCCATTGGTTTGATGCCGGACAAAGCGACCCTTTTGTAAAGACAATTCGGATGTTTGTTGATCAGTCGGGTTGGGTTCCACATTATACGGAATCAGGTATTGATCGGATTTATCAATCCGCCGGCACAGATGTTTAATGGATCATACATCCTGATGGATATCGAAGGCACAACCACCTCCGTTGCTTTCGTTTATGAGACCCTTTTTCCTTATTTTAAGGACAGGATTCACGATTTTTTGCGGGACCGCGCTTCGTTGTTATCCGTTGCGGAGCCGCTGCGCTTAGCGCAAAATACCATTTGGGAAGAAGCGGGCGTCGTCCTTACTTTAGAAGAACTTGCCGATCAATTGGTCGCCTGGACAGCAGCAGATCGGAAGCATCCGGCATTGAAAGCCATTCAGGGTGTTGTCTGGCGGGTCGGCTATGAAAATGGCCTTTTAAAAGGACATGTGTACGAAGATGTTCCTCCTGCCCTGACTCGCTGGAAAGCGCTGGGAATTAAGTTGGGGATTTATTCTTCCGGCTCTGTCGAAGCCCAGCAGTTGTTGTTCAAATACGCTCTTTACGGCGATTTAACACCCTGTTTTTCTAATTATTTCGATACGGGCGTTGGGCCAAAGCGAGAAGCGGAGTCTTACCAAAACATTGCAAATATCCTCCAATTGCCGGCAAAGGCCATTCTTTTTCTATCGGACGTCGTCGAAGAGTTGGATGCAGCGGCTACTGCTGGTATGCACACAACGCAGGTCGTTCGCCCTGGAACCACCGCCAGTTCGCGGCATCAGGTTGCAGCAGATTTTGTGGCTATTACTTAGAGCTTGTTCGGGAATTTCAAACTATTTTTTTCCTCGGACGTTTTCTTTTGCAACAGTTTTAAAGGACGATAGGTTACGCAAAAAATCGCGTTCAAATCCATCCTGCTCCTCGTGAGTATATTTTACAGTTGCTCCAACGGGCAAGCCAAACCGCTGTGGAGAACGATTCTGCCACAGCAATTAAACCGAACACAAAAATGAAAGTAGAAATCTGGTCGGACGTTATGTGTCCATTTTGTTATATTGGAAAAAAAAGACTCGAAGCAGCTTTGGAACAATTTCCCCACCGCGATCAGGTGGAAGTTATCTGGAAAAGTTTCCAGCTCGATCCTGATCTGAAAACCGATCCTGCGAAGAGCGTTAAACAATCTTTGGCGGAAAAAAAAGGCTGGTCGCCGGAGCAAACCGATCAGTCCATGGCTTACGTGGTCAACATGGCCAAAGAGGTCGGATTGACCTATCATTTTGATAAGGCGGTGGTCGCCAACTCGTTCGATGCGCACCGTTTTTCACACTTAGCCAAAAAATACGGCAAACAGGACGAAGCGGAAGAGCGTTTGTTTGCCGCTTATTTCATCGAAGGCAAAAACACGGCTGACCACGAAACGCTGATTCAGTTGGGAACGGAAATCGGTTTGGATGGTGCAGAAGTTGCACAAGCCTTGTCCGGCAACGACTACGCGGACGATGTTCAAACCGATATTTACGAATCGCGGCAAGTAGGCGTCACCGGGGTTCCGTTTTTTGTGTTTGCGGATAAATACACGGTTTCTGGCGCACAGGGGAGCGCGTTGTTTTTGCAGGTGCTGGAGAAGGTGTGGGAAGAGCAGACACGAGGCCCGGCCCTTATCCTGTCCCATAAAATTCCTGAAGGGAAGTCAGGATTATAGAAATGATGGGATTGCGTGTTTTTAAACCCCGGAGGGGTGAAATTATGCCACCCCTTCGGGGTTTAAACCGAACATTTCATGCCTTTTTTCTATAATCATAGCACCCCTTCGGAGTTTTTATTTTATAGGACAGGATAAGGGCCCGGCCTCGTTCCTGCTATTTTGCGGGCTTTGTCCGATTTAAACTTTTGACAGAAACATTGCAGCGAATTTTCGCTAAATCTTTTTCAGATGCGAACAGATGTCCTATCTTTGCGTTGTTTTAAAAAGTAATATTGCCAAACGATCAACTACCTAACATAAATTTGTCTTCGATGAAATTATTGGTTTGTATCAGCAAAACGCCGGACACAACCACCAAAATCGTCCTCACGGGCGACAAAAGTGCATTGGATACCAACGGCGTACAATACATCATGAACCCCTACGACGAGTGGTACGCCTTGGTGCGCGCCCTTGAGATTACCGAAAAATCAGGCGGCACGGTCACCCTCATCAACGTGGGTAAAGCCGACAACGACGCCATCATCCGGAAAGGTTTGGCCATCGGCGCCAACGATGCCGTGCGCGTGGACACAGAGCCGCAAAGCTCCTTAGGCGTAGCCAGACAAATCGCAGAACACGCAAAAACCGGCGGCTACGACATCATTTTCCTCGGCAAAGAAACCATTGACTACAACGGCTCGGAAGTTGGCGCCATGATCGCTGAATACCTTGACCTGCCGTTTATTTCCTACGCCAGCAAATTAGACCTCGACGGAAATACCGCAACCATTTCGCGAGATATTGAGGGTGGGGTAGAGGTGGTGGAAGTGGCCACGCCCTTCGTGGTCAGCGCCGCCAAAGGCTTAGCCGAACAGCGCATCCCGAACATGCGCGGCATTATGACGTCCAAAACCAAGCCCATTACCGTGGTGTCGCCCGCCACTTTCGACGACCTCGCGGTGACGGTGCGCTATGAATTGCCAAAGGAAAAATCGGCGGTCAAAATGATTGATCCGAATGACATGGATGAGCTCGTGCGGCTCCTCCACGAAGAAGCAAAAGCCATTTAATGAGGATTTGAAATATTGAGTATTTGAAGATTTGAGGATTCGAGTATTCGATCCATCCCGTCAAATTCTCAAATCCTTAAATACTCAGATCCTCAAATACTCAGATACTCAAATACTCAAATCTTCAAATCACATGATCCTCATATTTGTAGAACATCAGAAAGGACAATTCAAAAAAGCTGCTTTTGAGGCAGTAACTTACGGATATAAAGTAGCCCAGGCGATGGGTAGCTCTTGCGCAGCGTTAGTTTTGGGAAATGCCTCGGATGCAGGCGCGCTGGGCAAATACGGAGCCTCGAAAGTTTACCACGTGGCGGATGCTGCGCTGGAGAACTTCGACAGCCAGGTTTATGCAGCCGTCATCGGTGCGGCGGTGCAGCAAACGGGCGCGAAAGTGCTGGTACTGCCCCATTCTTCCACGGGCAAGTCGCTGTTGGGGCGCCTCGCTGCGCGGTTGAATGCCGCTTCCGTAGCGGGTGTAAATACCCTGCCTACGGTGGACGGCGGTTTTCGCGTCAAGCGCCCCGTATTTTCCGGCAAGGCCATCGCGGAATACGAACTGAAATCGGACATTAAAATCATTTCGTTGATGGGCAATGCCCTGCAACCGCAGGTTACTGGCCAGGATGCACCGGTGGAAGCGCTTGCGGTCAGCGTACCTTCAGGCCGGGTGAAAGTGAAATCGGTGGAACGCGCGGAAGGTATTGTGCCGCTGCCGGAAGCAGAACTCGTCGTTTCAGCAGGCCGCGGCATGAAAGGCCCGGAAAACTGGGGCATCGTGGAAGAATTAGCCGAAGTGATTGGCGCTACAACGGCCTGCTCGCGCCCGGTTGCCGACGCCGACTGGCGTCCGCACCACGAACACGTAGGGCAAACGGGCATCGCCATTCGCCCGAACCTGTACATTGCGATCGGCATTTCCGGCGCCATCCAGCACTTAGCCGGCGTGAACAGTTCGAAAACGATCGTGGTCATCAACAAAGACAAAGAAGCGCCGTTCTTCAAAGCTGCCGATTACGGTGTGGAAGGCGACTTGTTTGATGTGGTGCCACGTTTGACGGAGGCTTTCCGGAAGTTTAAGGCTGGGCATTAATGAAGGTTAAAGGATAAAGTAGAAAGGATAAAGTTGGGTTGATCGTTGTTGGTTGATCGTTGTTCGTTAGAGATGTGATATGACATGGTATCGTTTCTATAGTTGTCGTCTGTCAGGCCACTCCTGATTGAATCAAAATACGTTTTTTTATGCTTTACGAACGAACAACGATCAACGAAAAACCGACAACGGATAGAAAACCAACAACGATCATGAAAATATTCCGACCCCCCCTTGCATTCCCCGCGCAAATGCATATCTTTGCGCCCGCTGTAACTGATTTCAGTGATCACTAACGGTTTAAAACACAACAATGGCAGTTTATTTAACGAAAGAAAAAATTTCGAGCATCATCACCGAACACGGTGGCTCTGCATCGAACACAGGTTCGACCGAGGCGCAGATTGCGCTCATTACCTACAGAATCGAAAAATTGTCAGAGCACCTGCTCAAAAACCACAAAGACCACTCTTGCCGGCGCGCTTTGCTGGCGCTGGTTGGTCAGCGGAAGCAGTTGCTCAACTATTTGTCGAAAAAAGACCTTGGCAAATATCGTGCTTTGATTGAAAAATTAGGCATTCGTAAGTAAGACACCGCAGGGGTTGTGTAATAAGGTGCAAGTGGCAAAAGACAAGTGGCAATAATCTCGTAAAATCAAAGAATTTCGTAAAATCATGCTAATTACCAAAACGCTGTTCGATTTCACGAAATAAAATTGCCCCTTGTTCTTTGCATTTTGCCTTTTACACAACCCCTTGTTGTTTTATCCAAACCTGCTTTCTCAGGCCTTTCCAATTTGCTGACCGGCACTACTACCTTCCCGGAATGACACAAAGAACTAAGGACACAGCGGAAAAAAAAGCGTTTATTGATCATTTAATTTAAGTTTTACCTACCCATGGGACTACAGATTCCAATTTCTACCTCTTTTCATTTACCGGATGGCCGGGAAGTTATTATTGAAACAGGCAAATTAGCTGCACAAGCAGATGGTTCGGTTGTGGTTCGTTGTGGCAACACGATGATTTTTGCCGTTGCCGTATCTGCGACAGAAGCTAAGGAAGGACAGAGCTTTTTCCCTTTATCTGTTGATTATCAGGAAAAATTTGCGGCAGCAGGCCGTATTCCCGGTAACTTCTTTCGGAGAGAAAGCCGGCTTTCTGATTACGAAATCCTCATTTCACGTCTGGTAGACCGGGCTATCCGCCCGCTTTTCCCCGACGGTTACATGAATGAAACCCAGATCATCATCAACCTGATCTCCGGCGACAAAGAAACGCCGCCGGATGCATTTGCTGCACTTGCAGCCTCGGCAGCGATGATGGTTTCCGATATTCCGTTTGCCGGCCCGATTTCAGAAGTGCGCGTTGCACGCATCGGCGGTAATTTTGTGGTCAACCCGAGCACCAGTGCGTTATTGACTGCCGACTTAGACGTCATCGTGGCTGCTACCATGCAGGACGTAATGATGGTGGAAGGCGAAGCCAAAGAATGTTCTGAAAAAGACCTCGTGGAAGCGATCAAAATCGCACACGAAGCCATCAAAGTACAGTGTCAGGCTCAATTGGCGCTCGCGCAATTGGTGGGCGACAAAGCGCTGAACAAACGCGAAGTGGCACCAGTTCCTGAAGATGAAGAGGTCAAGGCTAAAGTAGGAAACTACCGCGACCAACTCCTCACAATTTCGCGCGCTTACTTAGACAAGCATACCCGCAGCACCAGCTTCAAAGAGGTCAAAGCAAAAATCATTGCAGACCTGACGGAAGAAAAAGGCGAAGAATACGTAAAAGAGAATGGCAAATTCATTGAACGCTACTTCGACAAACTGAAAAAAGACGTGGTGCGCACCATGGTGCTGGACGACAGCATTCGCTTAGATGGCAGAAAATTGGACGAAATTCGCCCAATCTGGTGCGAAGTAGACTACCTGCCTTCTACACACGGTTCGGCCATCTTTACCCGGGGGGAAACCCAGAGTTTGACTTCGCTCACGCTGGGGACCAAAAATGACGAGGCCATGATGGACAACGCCTTGTCGAACCACTACGATAAATTTATCCTGCATTATAATTTCCCTGGATTTTCAGTGGGTGAAGTAAAACCACAGCGCGGCCCAGGCCGTCGTGAAGTGGGGCACGCCAACCTTGCCGCCCGCTCGCTGCGCCAGGTGTTGCCGGACAACAGCCCTTACACCATCCGTATTGTATCAGATATTCTGGAATCGAACGGCTCCTCTTCCATGGCAACGGTTTGCGCAGGCACGCTGGCGCTGCTGGATGGCGGCATACAACTCAAAGCGCCGGTTTCGGGCATCGCGATGGGGATGATCTCCGATGGTAAGCGCACCGCGATTTTATCCGACATCCTTGGCGATGAAGATGCGCTGGGCGATATGGATTTCAAGATCACGGGAACTCCGAAAGGCATTACCGGCTGTCAGATGGACATCAAAATTGATGGCCTGCCTTACGAATTGTTAGAGAAGGCCCTCGACCAGGCCCGCGTCGGTCGTTTGCACATCCTCGATAAAATGAGCGAAACGTTGCCTGAAGCGCGCGAAGATTACAAACCGCACGCTCCGCGCATTGTGGAACTGATCATTGACAAGAGCTTTATCGGCGCCGTGATCGGACCGGGGGGTAAAGTCATCCAGGAAATGCAGGCAGAAACCGGCACCATCATCAACATCACAGAAGTTGGCGATAAAGGCGTGGTCAATATTGCCAGCTCGGATAAAGCATCCATTCAGGCCGCCCTCGACCGCATCCGCCGCATCACGTTCGTCCCGAATGTCGGTGACGAGTATACGGGGATTGTGAAAACGGTCATGCCTTATGGCGTCTTTGTTGACTTTGCAGGCAAAAGCGGCTTGCTCCACGTTTCTGAAATGTCGCACTCGCGCATTGATAACGTGGAAGATGTCTTCAAGGAAGGTGATGAAGTGAAATTCAAAATCATCGAATTGGACAAAAAAACCGGTAAATTGCGTTTATCCCGCAAAGCAATTCTGCCCGCTCCACCGCGCGGCGGCAACAACCCGCGCGACGGAAGGAACGACCGAAACGAAGAATAAGCATTAGTATCTTAATATAAAATGCGTACCTTAACGCCTGAACTTTGCAATATGCAGGGTTCAGGCGTTTTTGTTTCGGGGCGGAAACCTTTTGTAAGACTTATTTGTATAACACAAGGTGAATGATTCTTCAATTTTTTACGACGGCAAGGCAACTTTTTTCTAATATAAACGTGTATTTTTAAGAGCAAAGTTTTGTGACATCGTTTCTCAAAATCCCTATTGTGTATGCGCCAATTAAAGATTACCAATAAGATCACCACGCGGGAGAGCCTCGCGCTGGATAAGTATCTTAATGACATCGGCAAAATTCCGATGCTGTCAGCCGATGAGGAGGCGCAGTTGGCGCGCGATATTCGTGAAGGCAGTCAGGATGCCTTGGAGACTATGACCAAGTCGAACCTGCGTTTTGTGGTTTCTGTTGCCAAACAGTATCAGAATCAGGGACTTTCACTCAGCGACCTCATCAATGAAGGCAACGTCGGCCTGATCAAAGCCGCCAAGCGATTTGACGAAACTAAAGGGTTTAAATTCATCTCTTATGCGGTGTGGTGGATTCGGCAATCCATCCTTCAGGCCATCGTTGAACACTCGCGCATCGTTCGGCTGCCCCTGAACAAAGTTGGTTCTTACAATAAAGTGAATGAAGCATTCATCACATTCATGCAGGAATTTGAACGCGATCCAACCAACGAAGAGCTGGCCGAGATTCTGGAAATGACGCCGAAGGAAGTGTCGAACATGTTGAAAAATACCAACCGCCACCTTTCCGTAGATGCACCCATCAGCGGGGAAGAAGGCGATTCAACAATGCTCGATGTCATTCCCAGCAACCTCAACCTCAGCCCCGACGATACCCTGATGGAAGAGTCGCTGAAAGAGGAAGTGCAGCAGGGATTGTCCATCCTGGCGCCCCGCGAAGTGCAGGTGTTGTCAGCTTATTACGGACTGAACGGCTCCCAGCCCCTCACCTTAGAGGAAATTGGCGAGCAATACGGCCTGACCCGCGAACGGGTTCGCCAGATCAAAGAGCGCGCGATTCGTCGCTTGCGGAAATCGTATAATAAGAATGCTTTACGCTCTTATTTGGGCTAAGCATAAGTCATATTTGCCGAAAGGCGCTCGTAAACATGAGTCACCCCTGAATTTTGGGGGTGGCTCATGTCGTTTCAGTTGAGGTTTCACGCAAAACAAACCGCTGATCTCATCGTAAAATCGAACTTATGAATCAAGTAAAACCCTCCCTTAGCGTACTTGGCGAAACCTTTGCGCTCTTTGCGGGAAATAGTCTCCCGCAAAGGACGCTAAGGGTACGCAAAGGGCGCAAAGAAGCTGCTTGTATATTCAAATATTCAATCAAAACCTGGCCGCATTTCGCATTTCCAAAGTATCTTTTGATCTGCTGTGGGTTCCTCGCCTTTGGCTCTTGTCAAAACCAGCAACAAACAGATGTAGGCAATCCGGAAAATGCGCTGACCGTCAAAACCGACCGCACCCCGCTCCGCGACGCTCCAGGCGAAAACGGGAAGGTGCTGAAAGAACTGGAAAAAGGAACGGCTCTGCGCGATTTAGAGGAAGTGAGCGAATTTATGACCCGCCTTACAGTCCAAGGACAGCCTTTGTATGAACCCTGGCTCAAGGTTGAAGCCGGAGCGTTACAGGGGTGGGTATATGCTGCTGCTGTGGACTTTGGAAGCGATTCAACCCGACTTGGTGCCAAGCGTTTTCAGGCTTTGCTGGGTAAAAACAGGTACGAACAAACTGCACAATGGCGGCAGGGTTTTGAAAATATTCAAAATCAGGGTCAATTGGCCGAAAGCTATTTAAAAGGCAGAACCCTGCGCGATAGCTTGGTCAGGCGTTTGCCGGAAGGCGACGGCGCCTCCCCGCCGCCCGATCTGTTTTGGATAAGGCCGCTGCTGCCTGCGTTTGAGCCACAATTGGTGGCGGAAGGTACCGCCTATTACCTGTTTTCTGATTATCGGGTCTGGTTGCAAAAAGCTGCACAAACGCCGGAGCGCGAAGACGATGCTTTTTTTCAGTTCTGCACCCAGGTTTTTCCGGAAGACAGCATCGAGTATTTTTACCCCGCCTGGTTTATGCAAACCTGGGATTACGGCGGCAGTAGTTTGTTGGGGAGAGGACTACACCTTCGTCTTTTAGCAGAGGCAAACCGCATTTGCACGATAAATACCCCCTTTCGGTCGGAAATCCTGCGCATCAAGGCGGAAATCATCAACGATATGACGCAGGAGGGCGTTGAATATTGGGAGCAACCAGAAAAAATCATTCAGGAATTAGACGCTATTTTAGCAGGCAATTTCGAAATTTTGGAGGATGCCGACCGAATTGCCCTGAGTACGAAAAGAAAACACTTTGAAGAACCGGCCGCGCACGGGATAAAAACGGGTCTGGGGTCGGGGAGTGTAAATTGAACGCGCTACCTTTGTCTAAAATTTATTGCACATGAGTTTCTTACTGATTGTTTCTTTGATTGCTGTTGTTGCCATAGGGATGCTGCTGATGAAAATTTTTAGCGCCGTGCAACCCAGCGACAAACAAATTGATGCGGACATTAAAAAAATGAAGGCAGACCTGGAGCCATTGACCAAAGATTTACTTCCGATCAGTAAGGAGGAATTCGAACTGTTTTCTCAAAGCCAGATCAATGCAGCGCTGAAAAAGAAATCGGGGATATCTGCCAAAGGCGTTTTTACGACCATTTACCACGAACCTTTGGTGGCTTACAGCTACAAACGTTACCCTTCTGCAAAGCTGAACGCCATTCTTTATGCGCGTTCTGCGAATCACGAATTCGTCTACCGCATCAAAAAAGGTGAAATACAGTTGGTGGTAGATCAAAAGCATACCGGTACGCTGAAGGATAATGGCGTGTTGTACGACGCCCGCAACCGCATGGTGGCCCGCATCAACAGGGATCACGATAAATTGCTGCCTGTGCTCGTGGAAGACCGCGAAGTCGGCAACCTGCTCAAGCCGCTTCCTGAAGTCAAAAAGGAACTCAGCCAACGGGCCTTTGAATTTGTGCGCCCAGACCTGAACGATAAGGAAGAGACGCTTTTCCTTTCTTTAGCCGTATTGGAATTGGTGAATCGAAGTGTGGGGAAGTAAAGGGCAGGATTCAAGGTTAAAGGATAAAGTAAAAAGTTTAAAGTAGAACCTCGTAACTTGATTGTGAAACGTAATCCCTACTTTAGCCTTTAGCCTTTAGCCTTTAACCTTTAACCTTTAACCTTCTTATTCGAGGTACTTCACCCGCACAAAAAACCTCGGATCCCGCGCATTCAACATTTTGGCGGCTAATGGCGACAACACAACAATAATATCGTCGCCATAAGCCGAGTCGGGGATGCGCCCAACCACTTTGGCATGTACAGTCCGTTTGCTCATTGGGTTGGTGACCGAAACGATAGAGTTGATAGGCGCTACGCGGTGTAAGGCGTATAAGTCGAGGTCGTCGCGGCTGTTTTTTTGCCAGAAGGCAACGCCCTGGTGTGTTGCAATTTTTCGATTCTTTCCTTCTTTCGAGTACAGGTATTCCAGCGCAGCATTCCGGCGGCTGTTGGGGTCGCCGCCTTCGTGCAGCTTTTCCGGCACACCCGCAATTTCCATCCAGCCAATGTGGATTAATTGACCCGGCGACAAATTGTAGTTGGTCAGGCTATTGCGTGCCAGCAGTGTGTCTACCGGCATTCGAAAATGCACTTTAGCGATCCGGAACATGGTATCGCCTTTTTTCACCGTGTAATAAATCGGTGCGTGCTTCCATTTGGCAAAATTTTTATCCTTGTAGCGCTTGATGGCGCCGTTGGGAATCGGCACGCGAATGAATTGTCCCACCGAAATCGGCTTGTCTTTTAAGCCTGGATTATAGAAATACAACTCTTCAACGGAAAGGCCGTAGAACTTGGCAAGCGAGTAGAGCGTCTGTTTGCGTTCGAGGCGGTGTTCAAAAAATTTGACTTCGCCCGCTTCAATGGTTAGGAAGATGGTATCTTTCGGCAGCAAATAGCGCAGGCTGTCGCCGGTTGCAAAAAGATCAGAAGCAGTAGCCAGAAAGACCGGCAGCGCGAGCAGCAGGGGCCATGGTTTGTGTCTCATAGTAATTACAGGTTTTTTTGGAAACGAACGTTTGTCCAACAAATTATTCAGGAGCGTGGCGTAAATAAGTTACATGAATTGAGCGAGGGGATTTTTTTATCAGGCAAGGCGCGAGAAGGGAGCTTAGCCTAAGCTAAGTGACCGCCGAAGCAACGCTGCATGATGAAATAAGCCACCGCACAAACAAGTAAGTTATTTACGACACGCTCCTCAGTGCAAAGATAATCAATAAACCATTTTGTTTCAAAAGCAATGAAAGTACTTGGCATTATTCCTTCGCGCTACGGCGCCACCCGGTTTCCGGGAAAACCGCTGGCCGACATCGGCGGCAAAACGATGGTCGAGCGCGTTTACACGCAGGCGATTCAGGCTTCCTGCATGACGGATGTGATCGTCGCCACAGAAGACGAACGCATCATCCGGCATGTACTGGATTTTGGCGGTAAAGCCATGATGACCCGCGCCGATCACCAAACCGGTACCGACCGTTGTGCAGAAGTGGCGCGGATGGTAGCAGGCTACGACATTGTGGTGAACATCCAGGGCGACGAACCTTTTATTCTGCCCGAACAAATAGACGCCGCCGTGCAACCCCTGATTGATGGGCGCCAAACGGATATTTCCACCTTAGCCAAACCCATCGAAAACCCGGACGATATTTTCAATCCCAATATTGTTAAGGTCGTCTTGGACAAACGCAATTGCGCCCTATATTTCAGCCGCAGCCCCATTCCGCACCTGCGGGGTATTTCGCTGGCCGACTGGTTTGCACGGGGCGTTGTTTTTTACAAACACATCGGCTTGTATGCTTTCCGGAGCGAAACCATCCTGGAAGTGACGGCGCTGCCTCCCGGCATTTACGAACAGGCCGAATCGCTGGAGCAATTGCGCTGGTTGGCCAACGGTTATCCCATTGCGGTGGGTATGACGGATCAAGAAACGATGGGGATAGATGTGCCGGAGGATATTGAGAAGGCGCAGGTGTTTTTGGGACGGTGAAGCGGCGATTTGAACATACTGATAATCCTTACCAGATAAGATTTTACGGGTAAAACCCTTATCTTTGAAACGGATCAACTCATCGAAAATGATCTCTTGAATTATTGAAAAGAGACAAATGACATTAAATCTCAAAAATAATGATTATTCAGCGTCTGATTCTGAAGAACTGGAAAAACTTTCAAAGGGCAGACTTTAATCTTGCCAACCGAACTTTTATCGTTGGAGCTAATGCCTCTGGTAAATCGAATTTACTGGATGTCTTTAGATTTTTGCGAGACTTGGTCAAGCAGGCTGGAGGTTTGCAACATGCAGTCGGGGAGCGGGGTGGTGTTCCGAAACTACGTAGTCTTTCTGCCAGAGCAGAAACAGATATTTCTATTGAAATTCATCTTGGAGATACCAACATTGAAGCCGGTCCTAAATGGAAGTATATCCTTGTTTTTGAACACACAGGAGGGGGAATATTCAAGAATGAAGCATATGTTGTTGAAGAAAAAGTGTGGAGTCAGGAAAAAAATAGCTGGGTATTAGAACGCGACGGAAAAGCTTCATTGGATAATGAGATTCGAAAGTTCACCCACCTTGAGCAAATAAACTCCAATATTGATTTTAGAGATATTTATTTTTTTTTCCGCGACATTCAGTATCTTCATTTGATTCCTCATTTGGTTCGAGATTCAGATTCCTACTATTTAGCAGCAAATAAAGAAGACTATTATGGCAGGAATCTTCTGGATCGTATCGCATTGATCAACAAGAAAACAAGGGAGTCATATTTGCGTCGTATTAATGAAGTGCTTCAGATAGCCGTACCTCAACTTTCTGAATTAACCTTTACAGAAAAAAAGGATGATCCTGCCGGAATTCCTCACTTGCAAGCCAGATATAAACATTGGCGTAAAGCCGGCGCCCGTCAAAATGAACGTCAGTTTTCTGATGGCACACTACGGTTGATTGGTTTTATGTGGGCTCTGCTGGATGGTAGTGAGACTATCTTACTTGAGGAACCAGAGCTTTATCTTCATGCAGAGATTGTCAAGCAGCTTCCTGAATTTATAAGTAAAATGCAGCGTAGAAAAGGGCGTATCCGCCAGGTAATTATTACTACGCATAGTTATGACCTGCTTAATACAAATACGATAAGTCCGAAAGAAATCCTTGTTTTAGAGCCAGGAAATGAGGGTACTTCTGTAAAGCAGGCAGATTCTATTGAGAGAGTGAAGAACTATTTGGATGCCGGGTTTACTCCTGCTGAAGCAATTACTCCACATACTGCCCCGAAAGAAATAAGGAAAATTAACAACCTAAATCTTTCCGACTAACGATGAAAGATATAATAATTGTTGGAGAAGACCCGGTGACTCGTCAAATAATCAAAAAAATCCTTGAGGATATATGTCCTAATGGCTTTAATATCCTAAGTGAAGACCCTGTCAGGGGGAGTGAAATCAAAAAATTGGCTCCTAATTACAATCGCCTTGCATCTAGTTACCCCGTCATACTTCTTGCTGATTTAGATAATGCTGATTGCCCTCCAAACGAGCAGGCAAGATGGTTGGGTCAACAAGAAAAACATCCCGATTTTATGTTTAGGTTTGCAGTAGATGAAGCAGAAAGCTGGCTATTGGCAGATCGTTTGGGATTTGCCTCTTTCCTTGGTATTGAAGACAGTCGTATCCCGTTGCCGTCTTTCTTACGCCCCCGAGAACCTAATAATCTTGAAATCAGGACAAGCTATAAAACCAGCCTCTTTATGATGCGTGAATTAGTTCCCCATTCTTCCAAATCCGAACTAAAACGCCAGCTAACTCCAATAGATAATCGCTCGAAAGGTAGTGAATATAACTCCGCGTTGATTCCATTTATTGACAAACATTGGGATGTGCAGGCTGCAGCAGTCAATTCTTATAGTCTTCAGAAAATGGTATCAAGAATACAAGAATGGTGTGCACTTTCGCCTTAACTTCTGCTTTTCAGGATAACAAAAAAAAATCCCGCCGACAATCGCCGACGGGATTTTTTATTGATTAGCGCTGTTAGCTTTTCAAAACCCAACAGCGCTAAAAAAAGTTAATCCTGCACCACCACCCGCTGCACACTTTTTACCCCGCTTTCCGAACGCAGGCGCAGATAATACACCCCGGCCGGTTCGCTGCTCAAATCAAGCGGATATGTAAATGCGGCGCCTTCCGGCAATTCCACGCTGCGTACTGTTCTGCCCAATGCATCCGTGACTTCCAATTGCAGGTTGCGTTCCGGCGCACCGGCTACCGACAGGGTCACCTCGCCGTTCGTTGGGTTTGGATAAACCGATAAAGTCAAACCATCGAGTGCTGTGGCAGCGCCGTGCGTCTTGGCGCCAAGCGCCGGCACTCCGCCAATGATGCTGACGTTGTCAAACGTTGCAGTCGTTGTCACATTCCCATTGATGCTTTCCGCAAACAAACCGGCGTAGATGCAGCCATTCATGGGGATGGTTGCCGAAAAGGCAAAACTCCAGTTGACCCCATTTGGTG